>CBJMC01400__coassemble_475_pt1 | contig 26935 bp, 24 predicted proteins | sample CBJMC01400__metabat2_low_PE_044 | metagenome-assembled genome bin CBJMC01400
CCGTGTATTTTTCCCTCCTGCTGTCAATCTTCTTCATAATAATATCGCAGGCATCCCGGCCTTTAAAGATGACAAAGTGCTCAATGGTGGTGAGGGACATTTTGTGCATGCTGGCGAACAGCGTGTTGTCACACCCCATGACAGACACATCTCCGGGGACTTTCAGCTTGGCCTCCTGGAGAGCGTCCAGAATCCCAAAGGCGATCATGTCATTCAGCCCCACAATGGCTGTCACATCCCTCTGTTCCTCCAGAAGCTCCCTGGTGAGTTCGTAGCCGATCTTGTACTCCGAGTCGATGTGAGCAATATCCAGATCGATCTCCTCGTCTGCAGCCTTGATGATCACCTGATCCTTAAGCCCGGCTCTCTCGAATTCTTTTAAAAATCCTTCCACCCGCTTTGACCTCTGCTTCTGCCGCACAGTCAACGGAGGTGCTATATAAGCAACTTTTCTGTGTCCCAACTCCAGTAGATGGCGGGCCATGATCCTGCCAAGTTTGGAGTTGTCCAGCTCCACCGCATCCACGTTCAGATGCTCATTCTGGTTGTTGACGATCACCACCGGGATCTCATCCGCCAGCTTTTCCACCCTGTCCATAAAACAGTGGCTGGGATTGCAGGTGTAGATAATCCCCACCGGGTGCAGCTCATTCATCATTTTCAGATAGCGCTCTTCCATCCGCAGATCTCTCTGGGTGTTGCAGACAAAGAGTCCGTATCCCTGCTCTTTTGCCCGCAGTTCGATCCCCTGCAGGAGCATGACATAGTAGGGGTTGGTGAGGTTAGAGCAAAAGACCACCAGGAGTTTCTCCCGACGGCTTTCTTTCCGTGTTTTCCGTCTCGGCAGGACATAGCCCAGCTCTTCCGCTGCCTCCTCCACCTTTTTGACCGTCTCTTTCGAGAAAGACACATTGTACTTCCGGTTCAGCACCATGGAGACAGTAGACTGTGACACGCCTGCCGCCCGGGCAATATCTGTCGAAGTCACTTTTTTCTTTCCTGCCATCCTCTATATCTCCGTTCTTCCTTCCAGCGCCCGAAGGAGCGTCACTTCATCTATATACTCCAGATCTCCTCCCACAGGCACGCCGCTTGCGATCCGACTCACCTTGATCCCCACCGGCTTGATAAGCTTGCTGATATACATGGCTGTGGTCTCTCCTTCCAGGCTGGAGTTGGTCGCTATGATCACCTCATCCACATCATCCCGCAGTCGCTCCATCAGCTCTTTGAGGCGGATATCTCCGGGACCGATCCCCAGCATGGGGGAGATGGCCCCGTGGAGCACATGGTAGACCCCACTGTACTTACCTGTCTTTTCATAGGCAGCCAAGTCCCTGGGCGTCTCCACCACCATGATGGTCCTGTGATCCCTGTCCGGATTGGCGCAGATCGGGCAGACTTCCTGGTCAGTCAGCGTGCAGCACTTGGCGCAGTAGCGCACATTGTCCCTGGCCTCCACAATGGACTGGGCCAGCTCATGGACCTGTTCTTTTGGCATGCTGATGAGATGGAAAGCCAGCCGCTGGGCCGACTTGGGACCGATCCCCGGCAGCCTGGAAAACTGCTCAATGAGACGGCTTATCTGACTGCTGTAGTAATCCATTCTGTTTCACCGCCGCTTCTGTCCTAGAACAGGCCCGGCATCCCGCCGCCCATTCCTCCTGTAAATTTGGACATGCCGGCCGCTGACTCCTGATCCACTTTCTCAAGGGCCTCGTTCACAGCTGCCACGATCATATCTTCCAGCATCTCCACATCATCCGGATCCACTGCCTCTTCGTCCAGTTTTACCTTCAGCACTTTCTTGGTACCGGACACAGTCACTTCCACTGCCCCGCCACCGGCTGTGGCAGTGAACTCTTTTGTCTCCATCTCCTTTGCCTGCTCTTCCATCTGGCGCTGCATCTTCTGCGCCTGCTTCATAAGATTTGCCATGTTTCCGGGCATGCCTCCCGGAAATCCTCCGCGTCTTGCCATAATATTCCTCCTTAATCTTCTATCGTAATATCCATATGGATCAGCTTCTCAATATCCACAAAGCTGTCCTCGAAGCGTCTGCCCTCTTCCACCTGGCGGACATCCACCTCCATCTGCTTGCCTGTCTTCTCGGCGATCAGCCTCTCGATCTCTTCCCGGTGCTCCGGTTTCGCCACAAAGGCAGCGCTCACCTCGTCCTCCAGGACGATCATGAGCCGGTCATTTTCCCCTGCGGTCAGGCGGGCCTTCTTCAGATAGCTCCGAAGCATGGGGGAAGCCTCCTGGGCCACGGACCTGAAATCTGCCGCCACTGCCTTCACGTCTTCGCTGAGCGCTTTGGGAAGCTTCGGCGCCGGCGCAGGTTCCCTGGCTTCCTCTCTGACCACCCGGACCGCCTGTCCCGGCGCAGCGGCCACCCCTTCCTCGCCCAGCTTCTGCACATCCGCCTCCAGGGCCCGTATCCTGGACAGAAGGGCGTCCTGGCTTGTCTCCATCTGGGGACGGCACAGGCGGATAAAGGTGACTTCCAGCAGCACCCTCTTCTGGGCCGCATATTTCAGCTTGCCTGTCAGCTCAGAAAAGATGCGGATATACCGGATCAGCTCATCCGTCTCGATCATCTGGGATTCTTCCTTGATCCTGGCCAGGTTCTCCGTGGACACATCCAGCACATCTTCCATCTCCTCCGAACTTTTCACCAAGAGAAGGTTCCGCAGATACCAGGTAAAGTCCGCCGCCATCTGGGACAGCTCACGCCCCTGCATGACCAGCTCATCCACGGTCTCGATGACCTTTTTCACATCCCGCTCCAGCAGCTCACGCAGCAGACGGCTGAACACGTCCGCATCCACCGCGCCCAGCACTTCCAGAACATTGTCATAGGTGAGCCGCTGACCGATATAAAAGGCTGTGCACTGGTCAAGAAGGCTCAGGGCATCTCTCATGGAGCCGTCAGCCATCCTGGCGATATAGCGCACCGCCTTGTCCTCTACATCCAGGTTCTCCTTTTCGATCAGCTCACGCAACCTTCCGGAAATGGTCTCAATGGAAATCCTCTTGAAATCATACCGCTGGCATCTGCTCAGGATGGTCACCGGTATCTTGTGAGCCTCTGTCGTTGCCAGAATAAAAATGACGTATTCCGGCGGCTCCTCCAGCGTTTTCAAAAGCGCGTTAAAAGCTCCTATAGACAGCATATGAACCTCGTCGATGATGTAGACCTTATACCGCCCTTCCGTGGGGCGGTAGGCCACTTCCTCCCGGATCTCCCGGATGTTGTCCACGCCGTTGTTGGAAGCCGCGTCGATCTCGATCACATTCATAGAAGTGCCGGCCGCTATGGACCGGCACATGTCACACTGACCGCAGGGGCTTCCCTCCACCGGGTGCTGGCAGTTGACAGCTTTTGCAAATATCTTCGCCACCGTAGTTTTACCTGTTCCCCTTGTCCCGCAGAAGAGATAGGCATGTCCGATCCTGTCTGTCTGTATCTGATTTTTTAATGTAGTTACGATCGCATCCTGCCCTTTGACATCCTCAAACTCACTGGGTCGGAATTTCCGGTATAACGCTGTGTAGCTCATCTGCTGCACTCCTTCTTATCAGTCTCTTTCATATTATCTATCCCCGAAGCTGATACCTGTCATCCTGGCTTCCTGGATGATGCCGGCCTCCGGGTCCACACACTTCAGCTTTCCTGCCACTTCCGCAAGAGGCACTTTTGTGATCTCGCCGCTCTTTATCGCCATCATATAGCCGAAATCTCCCTCCAGGATCCGCTCCGCGGCCGCAGCTCCCAGTCTGGTGGCCAGCACTCTATCGTAAGGGCAAGGCGAACCGCCTCTCTGGGTGTGGCCCGGCACAGTGATCCTGACTTCCTGATCCATCTTCTTCTGGATCCGCTCTGCGATCTCATAAGCCACAGACGGATAATTCTCTTTCGCCTTCTTTGCCTTCAGTTCCTTTTTGGAGAGCTTTGCGTCATCCTTGGAAATAGCGCCTTCAGCTACAGCGATGATTGTAAAATGTTTGCCCTCGGCCGCTCTCTTCTTGATGGCATCCACGACCACCTTGATATCATAGGGAATCTCCGGAAGAAGAATGATATCCGCCCCGCCGGCGATACCTGCATGAAGAGTCACCCAGCCAACCTTATGTCCCATGACCTCCACGATAAAGACACGGCTATGGGATGTGGCTGTGGTGTGGATCCTGTCGATGGTATCTGTCGCTATGTCTACGGCACTCTGAAATCCGAATGTCATGTCGGTTCCCCAGAGGTCGTTGTCAATGGTCTTCGGAAGCGTGATCACATTCAGCCCCTCCTCTCGGAGAAGGTTTGCTGTCTTGTGCGTCCCATTTCCGCCTAAAATCACAAGGCAATCCAGATTCAGCTTGTGATAGGTGTGCTTCATAGCCTCCACTTTGTCAAGCCCGTTTTCGTCGGGTACCCTCATTAATTTGAAAGGCTGCCTGGAAGTCCCCAGAATGGTTCCTCCCCTTGTCAGTATTCCCGAGAAATCTCTGGAAGTGAGCATCTGGAAATTTGAGTAAATAAGGCCCTTATAGCCATCCTGGAACCCATAGATCTCCACATCATTTCTCTTTGAACACACTCCTTTTACAACTCCACGCATGGCAGCATTCAGCGCCTGACAGTCGCCGCCGCTGGTAAGCATTCCTATCCGCAACATAGTCTGATCACTCCTTCCTTTTTATACCTAACATATTATACCCTATTTTCAAAGGGGGTACAAGGAAAAAACAGGCTTCCGCCCCTTCCCTCCCTTTACCTGACGCCCAAAAACGAGTATACTGTTAAAGGGAACGCCCTGCGTTTCCGGAAATCAAACAGAAAGCTGGTAACGAACTTATGGATAAACTGGACATCAAACTCTGGTCCCTGGCCGCCAAAGGCGAGATCGTCCCGGACAGGTCCCTTCTGAAGACCCCGGAACAGATAAGGGAGATCAGAAGGAGCGCCGACCTGAACACGGCGGTTCTGGACCATGTGGCCGCCCACATAAAGGCGGGCATGAGCACCGCCGAGATAGACAGGCTGGTGTACGACTACACCGTCTCTCACGGAGGCATCCCCGCCCCGCTGGACTACGAGGGCTTCCCGAAGAGCGTGTGCACCTCCATCAACAATGTGGTCTGCCACGGCATACCGGATGAAAACGAGATCCTCCGGGAGGGGGACATCATCAACGTGGATGTCTCTACTATATTAAATGGCTATTTCTCCGATGCCTCCCGCATGTTCACCATCGGGGAGAGCACTCCCCGGGCAGAGAAGCTTGTCCGGGTCACGAGAGAGTGCGTGGAGCTGGGACTTGCCGCCGCTAAGCCCTGGGGCCACTTAGGCGATATCGCCTGGGCCATCAATTCCCACGCACAGGCCAACGGCTACTCTGTGGTGGAGGACATCGGCGGCCACGGCATCGGCCTGGAGTTCCACGAGGAACCCTTCGTCAGCTACGTCACGCCCAAGGGAAGCGAGATGGTCCTGGTGCCCGGCATGATGTTCACCATCGAGCCCATGATCAACGAGGGGAGTCCGGACTTTTTCATCGACGAGGAGAACGGCTGGACTGTCTACACCATCGACGACGGCCTGTCCGCCCAGGTGGAGTACATGGTGCTTGTCACCGAGACCGGCGTGGAGGTCCTGACAAAATAAAAAAAGCAAAACAAAAAGGACTGTGCAGGTGCATAGTCCTTTTTTGCTGAGCTGTATGTCTTTCCGCCGCATGTATAATAACCACGCCGTGGCCATTATATCATAGTTACCAGTTTGAACAGGAAGTTTGCCGCCACACCGGCGCACAGGCCGCCGATGGTATGGCTGATGATCGCCTTTCCCGTCATGTGCGGGCACTTCAGGGCTGACATCATTCCCACATGTGTGCTCAGGTAGCCGCTCCAGCACATACACATAGCTGTAAACACCGCGATGTCATTTGCATGGACAGACCCTGCGGACACCATGTCCGGCACAAGGCCGATGGCTGCTCCCGCCGCTCCCAGGGCCGTAACCGGCACTGCCACGGCAGAGGCGGAGGAGAACCCGAACAGCGGAGTCAGGATGAAGTCGATCTTTTCTCCCAGCCAGGGAAGGAGTGCCACTCCCTCGTAGGCCGCTCCTGTATATGTACCGTCGGCAGAAGGGCCGTTGGTAAGCATCATCACGATCGTGCAGATGACCAGGACGCCGGGGATGATGGCCATACCCACATCCACACCGTTCTTTCCGCCGTCCAGCAGGGACTCCAGGAGTCTTCCTCCCACACTACCGCCTCGTACCTGACGCTTGTTGAGGAGGTCGTCAATGGACTCCCCCTCCGCCTCCGGCATGCAGTACTCTGTCACACCGAATTCCTTTTTTGTAAAGAGCATCATGATCCGCACGCTGATGATACTTCCGATGATAGCGCCCACATTTCCGACCAGGGCCGCCATTCCCACATTCTCTCCCGGAAGGCTGATGCCCAGCATGAAGGTGGTAACGATGAGTCCCATTCCAAACGCCGTCCCCAGGTTAGTCAGCGCCGGAAGCTGATACTTTTTGAAATACTTCCGGAAATTGGTGTCCTCCGCCAGGCCCAGGATCGCCGGGTTATCTGACAGATACGTGGTCATGATCCCCAGAGAAGCCGCGCCGGGCAGGTCGTACAAAGGCTTCATCAGCGGTGTGATCGCCTTGTTTACAAGCGCGATGACTCCAAACTCCGAGAGGGCTCCCGAAGCCGCGCCGGCGATGACCGCGATGGCCATGATATTGAATACCGTGTCGATCAGAAGCTGATAGGCTGTGTTCATAAGTGTCTGCATCATGTTGGCTCCGCCCATCACGGCCGCCAGTCCTCCGAAAATGGCAATAAAGACCGCCAGGAAGACAAACGCTTCCAGACTTACTGCTTTTTTAAATTTTTTCTGCATACTTTTCCCCATTTCTCTGTCTCTTTGTTAATTCAAAGACAATCAGCTCTTTCCCAATACCATACATTAAATTCACTCCAACTGCAACTTTTTTCTACTCTCAGTTGATTTTTTTAATTTTCCACAGATAAAAAAACTTATACCCCTGTTTTCGCATCATTTTTTACAAATTTTCTTAATTTTTTTTGCAAATTGTTATGGAAAGCGCCGCCCAAGAATTATATAATATTGTATATCACAGTAAAGGAGGAGGGCGCATATTATGAAACAGAACAATATGTTAGCCATGATTTTAGCCGGCGGCCGTGGTTCAAGGCTGCACGAGCTGACCAATAAGGTTGCCAAGCCTGCCGTTTCATATGGCGGTAAATACAAGATCATCGATTTCCCCATCAGCAATTGTGCCAACAGCGGCATTGATGTAGTCGGAGTCCTCACACAGTATGAGTCCATTCAGCTGAACAGCTATGTGGCAGCGGGACGCCGCTGGGGACTGGATGCGAGGGACAGCGGTGTGTACGTACTCCCGCCCCGTGAGAAAGCGGACGTGGATCTGAACGTCTACAGGGGAACCGCAGACGCCATCTCACAGAATATTGATTTTATAGACTCCTACTCTCCGGAGTACCTTCTCATCCTCTCCGGCGACCACATCTACAAGATGAACTACGCAAAGATGCTGGCCTACCACAAGGAGCATGACGCAGATGCCACCATCGCCGTCATCGAGGTTCCCATGAGAGAGGCGAGCCGCTTCGGCATCATGAACACGGACGAGGAGGGCCGCATCGTGGAATTCCAGGAGAAGCCGGCCGAGCCCAAGAGCAATCTGGCTTCCATGGGCATCTACATCTTCAACTGGAAGCTGCTCCGCAAGATGCTGACGGCCGACATGAAGGATCCGGACTCCAGCCATGACTTCGGCAAGGACATCATACCCGCCATGCTGAACGACGGCAAAAAGCTGGTGGCCTACAAGTTCAAGGGCTACTGGAAGGATGTGGGGACCATCGACTCCCTGTGGGAGGCAAACATGGACCTGCTGGACAAGAACAATGAGCTGGACCTGAATGACTCCACCTGGAAGATATACACGGAGGACGCGGTGGCGCTCCCACAGTACATAGGTCCTGATGCCGAGATCGACAGAGCCTTCATCACGCAGGGCTGTGTCATCGAGGGTTCCGTCAAGAACTCCGTTCTGTTTACCGGGGCAAGAGTGGGCGCAGGCGCGAAGATCATCGACAGCGTGCTCATGCCGGGCGCGGAGGTTGCGGAAGGTGCTGTTGTCCAGCGCGCTCTCGTAGCTGACAACGTAAAGATTGGAAAAGAGGCACAGGTCGGCAGCGCTGACAGTGAGCATATCGAGCTGGTCTCCAAACGCGTAAAGGGGGTTGAGTAATATGGCGAAAGCATTAGGTATTGTAAACTTTTCCGGAAACCACATCTGGGTAGAGGGGATGCAGGCTTACCGCCCTATCGGCGCCTTCTCCTTCCTGGGACGGTACCGCGTCATCGATTTCCCGATCTCAAATATGAGCAACAGCGGCATTGACCAGATCCAGGTATATATCCGCAGAAAACCCCGTTCTCTGGCAGAGCACCTGGGAACCGGGCGTCACTATAACATTAACTCCAAGCGCGGAAGACTCCACATCCTGTTCTCGGAGACAGGTCTGGAGCACGATATCTACAACAACGATATCGCCGCCTTCCAGGAAAATATGGAATGCATCCGCACTGTAAACTGCGACTATGTGGTCATTGCGCCCAGCTACATGATCTACTCACAGGATTTCAGCGAGCTGCTCCAGACCCACATCGACTCCGAGGCGGACATCACTCTCCTCTATCACTCCACAGACGACGCAAAGGAGCACTTCCTGAACTGCAACACAGTCAATCTGAACAAGCAGAAGGGCGTCCTGTCTCTGGAGATGAACCGGGGCACCGCAAAGAACCGTCACATCTTCATGGACACATATGTGATGTCAAAGGAGCTCTTCATCAATCTGGTGAGCAAGGCTCACAAGACCTCCTCCATGTACAGCCTGGCGGACATCGTGAACGTGGCCTGCGAGGAACTGGATGTGCGGGGCGTCTCCCACCGGGGATACTTTGCCTCCATCACCGACTTCAAGAGCTATTATGACGCGAACATCTCCCTCATTGACTTTAAGATGGCTCTCAGCCTCTTCGAGGATGAGTGGCCCATCTACACGAGGACCAATGACTCCTGTCCGACCCAGTATTTCGAGGGCTCCAATGTAAAGAACTCTATCGTGTCAAACGGCTGTCTCATCGAGGGAACCATCGAGAACTCTATCATTGGCCGCGGATGCGTCATCAAGAAGGGGGCTGTCGTGAAAAACTGCGTGCTCCTTCCCGATGTCATCGTGGACACGGATGTCCACCTGGAGAACATTGTGGCGGATAAGCACGCCAAGATCACTCACGTGAAAGAGGTTGTAGCTGACCCCAATGAACCGGGATACATCAGAAGAAACGATATCATTTAAAAAGGCATAAAAAAGAAGCCCGTCACCTGTCGGGCTTCTTTTTTTCATATCCTGTATCCGCTCTACCCCAGCATCATCCTGTCATTGTCCAGCTCTCCGCCGCTGACCTCCTCGAATTTCTTCAGCAGGTCAGACACATGGAGCTGCCGCTTCTCCTCGCCGGACACATCGTAGATGACGCGTCCCTCGTGCATCATGATGAGGCGGTTGCCGTGGGCGATGGCGTCCTTCATATTGTGGGTGACCATCATGGCCGTGAGCTGGTTCTCCTCGATAATTTTGTCGGAAATCTCCAGCACCTTCTTCGCCGTCTTCGGGTCCAGGGCCGCCGTGTGCTCGTCCAGGAGCAAAAGTTTGGGCTTCTTGATGGCCGCCATGAGAAGGGTCACGGCCTGTCTCTGCCCGCCGGACAGGAGCCCCACCTTGGTGGAGATGCGCTCCTCCAGCCCCAGTCCCAGAGCCGCCAGCTTTTTCTTGAACTCTTCTCTCTCTTTTCTGGAAATCCCCCATCTGAGTCCTCTTCTGTGTCCTCTCCTGGCAGCGATGGCCATGTTCTCCTCAATGGACATGGTGGAGGCGGTGCCGGTCATAGGATCCTGGAACACCCGCCCCAGATAGACGGCTCTCTTGTGCTCCGGCAGCCGGGTAATGTCCACTCCGTCTATGATGATATTCCCCTCGTCCACCAGCCAGCTTCCGGCTATGGCGTTCAGTGTCGTCGATTTCCCGGCTCCGTTCCCGCCGATGATGGTGACAAAATCTCCCGGGTTCAGGTTCAGGTCCACTCCGTCGAGGGCTTTCTTTTCGTTGATCGTCCCCTTGTTGAATGTCTTGTGGATGTTTTTTATCTCAAGCATGTATCCCATTTCCTAGGCCCTCCTTCTCACTGCCCAGCGGCCTTTTAAGTAGGGCACAGCCAGGAACACCGCAACAACAAGCGCGGAGAACAGTTTCATATAGTCTGAAGGCATCTTCAGCCAGAGTACCAGCGCGTACGCCACGTAGTAGAGGATGGCTCCCACGAACACCGCAGCCAGCGTGTAGGCAAAGGCAATCTTTTTGCCCGCACAGAGCCTGCCAAATATCACTTCGCTGATGATCACGGCTGCCAGCCCGATGACGATGGCTCCACGCCCCATATTTACATCTGCCGCTCCCTGATACTGGGCCAGGATGCCGCCGCACAGGCCCACCAGGCCGTTGGATATGGTCAGAGCCAGCACCTTTGTATAGTTGGTGTTGATGCCCTGGGCCCGGGCCATCTGCGGATTGCAGCCCGTGGCCCTGATGGCAGCGCCCATCTCGGTCCCGAAAAACCAGTAGACGATGGCCACCAGGATCAGACATCCCAGGATCAGCTTCAGGAAGAAAAAGACTCTGTCATCTCCTGTCACATATCTGGAGGAGGCCACCAGCCCCTGCTGGGTCAGACTGATACCCTGGTTGGATTTCCCCATGATCCCCAGATTCACGGAATACAGGGATACCTGGGTCAGGATACTGGCCAGGATCCCCGGTATGCCAAGGCCCGTGTGGAGAAGGCCCGTGACCATCCCCGCCGCCATGCCTGCCAGCAGTGCAAACACGAGGGAGAGCGCCGGGCTCATCCCTCCCTGGATCAGCATGACCGCCGTAGCCGCTCCTGTAGCTAAAGACCCGTCCACTGTAAGGTCCGGGAAATCAAGGATGCGGTAGGTTATATAAACTCCCAGTGCCATAATGCCCCATATGATCCCCTGTGCCGCTGTTCCCGGCATTGCCCGCAGCAGCGCCAGGGGGTCCAGGGAAAGAAAATATTCTGCTATCATTTTTCTGCCTCTGCCTTTCTTCTCTTATTCTGCCGCAGATGCGGACTCAATGGGCTCGTATCCTTCCGGGACCGTGATGCCCAGCTCCTCACATATCTCCGGATTGTACATCCTGGTCGGCTCCGGTGCTGTCTGCACTTCCATGGACGTGATGTCCTCGCCGTTTGCAAGGATGTCATAAGCCATCTCGCCTGTGGTGTACCCCAGCTCATAGTAGCTGATGCACAGAGTGGCTATCCCCGCCACGCTGCATGTGCCCTGCTCGCTGGCCACTACCGGGACTTTTGCCGGCCGGCAGATATTGTCGATGATGCCCGGGTTGGCTGCCATGGTGTTGTCTGTCGGGATGTAGATGGCGTCCACCTCCTGGACCGCGCTGGTCACAACAGACTGGATCTCATTGGAGTCCGCCGCCGTGTACTCCTTGTAGTCCACGCCGTCCTCCTCCAGCTCCTTCTCAAACATCTCCGCCTGGTACTTGGAGTTGGACTCCGCGGAGCAGTAGAGGATGCCAACGGTCTTTACATCCGGCAGGAGCTCCATCATCACGTCCTCCTGCTCAGAGATGGGGGCCAGGTCGCTGGTACCCGAGATGTTCACCCCTGTGGTCCCTGTCCAGTCATCTATGCCAAGGGCGCTGCCGTAGTCTGTCACAGAGGTTCCAAGAATAGGAATGTCCGCTGTGGCCTGGGCCGCTGTCTGGAGCGGCAGGGTGGCATTGGCCAGGATCAGGTCCACGTCAGAAGAAACAAAATTATTCATGATGGTGGAGCACATGGTCTGCTCCCCCTGCGCGTTCTGCACATCAAACTCTACATTGTCCTCACCGAACAGTTCCTTACATGCATCCTGGAAGCCTGCCGTCGCGTCATCCAGAGATGGATGCTCCATCTGCTGACAGATGCCGATCACATATTTTCCCGGATCATCACCGCTCCCGCTTCCGTCTGACGATGACTCGCTCCCACAGGCCGCAAGACCGGCAGTCATTGTCATCACCATCAGGATTGCCGCTGCTTTTTTCAACTTCATCTCTTATTCCTCCCTGTTGCTTTTATACTTTAAAAATTTCTCACTTCACTGTGCGAAAGTCGTCTACGAAAGGTAGTATACAACGACAAAAAAAAGAAGTCAATCTATTTTTACAAAATAGACTGACCTCCTGCGAAATTTTTATTCCTTCTTATTTTTATTCTTTTTAGCCCTCCATGTAATCGTAGTACTCTTCCTCGCTTGCGAACAGCATGTACCTGCCCTCCACATATCCCATATAGCCTTTGTCTGTATTGTAACCTTTCATAAAAAGAACAGCTCCCTTCTACAACCAAGTTTTCTTATCTTTAAACTCAGTGTAATCCGAAAGCTGTCCTATAAAAATGCCACCTCACACTCCGTACTGTTCCGTGAGCCGGCGTATCTCCCGGTGTACCTGCTCCACCACAGGCTCCGGTCCCAGGATCTTTACCTCGTCTCCCAGGGAGAAGACCCAGCTGATGAACTGGCCGCTCACCGCCACGTCCACATGGACCGTGAAATGCTCTTCATCCGCCGGTATCATCATGATATCCTTCCCGAACCGGTCAATGATCACTCCGGCCAGGCGGTTGTGCACCAGCAGCTTTACCTGCTCCTCCCGGCCGCCGAACATGCCGAAGCTTTTCTTCGTGTAGGCCGCCATGTCCAGCCCCCTGAAGCGCTCCCGCCCCTCTCTCTCCTCGTCGGACATGCGGATGCGCAGCATCTTGTCCACCCGGTAGTGCTTGATCATGTCCGCTTCCGAGTCATATCCTACCAGGTAGTAGTTCTCATTGTCCCAGGCAAGTCCCCAGGGGCTTATCTTATAAACGGCACCGCCGTGGCGCAGCTCCATCTCCTTTTTTGCATTCCACTGAAAATACTGGAAGAGGATCTTCCTGTTGCTGGCAATGGCGCTGTAGATAGCGTCCACCGTGTAGTAGATGCTCTCGTTCATGGTCTTGATGCGGCCGGACACGTAGACCTGACGCTGCAGCTCCCTGGCCTCGTACTCGCTGACCAGGCTCTCCAGCTTCCGGATGAGCTCGTTGGATTTCTTTGCCGTGATGAACCGGGAGGACTGGATGGCGTCCACCAGCAGCTTCAGCTCCGGCATCTCGAACTGCCGACCCACCACGTGGTAGCGGTAGGATCTGCCCCAGGGCTCCCCCTCCACCTCTATCCCCAGATGTTCCAGGTCCTTCAGGTCCGTGTAGATGCTCTTCCGGTCCGCCGTCACCTCATAGGAGCGCAGCGCTTCCAGGATTTCGGGCATGGTCAGGTAGTGGTCGTCGTCCGTCTTCTCCAGCATGATCTTCGCAAGATAGTAAAGCTTCAGTTTCTGGTTCTGTCCTCTGGGCATATGAAAAATACTCCCTTCCCGTCTGTTTTTTCAAGTATAACACGCAGGAAGAGGCGCCTTCAACTTATATAATATTTCTTCCTGTCAGTTCAGAGCGTCGTCTCTTAAGCATCCGCTCAGGTCACTGCCAGCCAGCCTCCTCACCCCCAGCCAGTAGGCCAGGGCTACGGCAAGGATGATACATGCCCCGTAGACCGCCACTGGCACAAGCGGCGCTTCCTCAAGAAAGACAGAGAGCTCCAGGTGGCTGGCGCTGGTCATAAAGACAGTTACAGGCACTGTGATGCCAAGTCCCAGCAGAATGGGCCGACCGGCAATGACCGCCGCTTCAATGCAGAAGATTTTTCTCATCTCCCCGCTGTCCATCCCCACAGCCAGATACCGGGCAAATTCTCTTTTTCTCTGCCGCAGAAAGCCGAATGTATTTGTGAAAATGCCTGCAAGACCGATAACTCCCAGAAGCACACAGAAAGCTCCGCCTATCATCTGCGCCCCCTGGAGCATCTGGTCATTGGTCAGCCTCTCCTGGATCCGATTCTCGCTCTCCACCTCCAGGGAAGGGATCAGCAGCTCTGTCACTTGTTTTTCTATCTCATCCAGAGCTTGCAGATCCGCCCCCTCCGGCCCCAGTATGCGTATAAAGGTATCTCTGTCTTTGTCCAGCGCCTGCCCGGGAAGCGTTTCCCACAAAGAGAGGGGCATAAACTGCACCAGGGCATAATCTTCATACTCCTCCCTGAGGAGTGGCGCTTCCTCTGTGTAGGAAAGGACCGGTATATCCAGCGTGGCTCCGTCCTCCCCGCCCATGGCAAGCGTTTCTTTTTCTTCATTTACAAAGGGAATATACGCACGCTCCCGGAAACTGCTGCTGGTGCTGTCCCAGATCCGGTTCAGCACAACCGTTCCCCAGACGCCCGGCTCCGCTCCGATCTGCTGGCAGTATTCCAGAAAGCTTGCATCGTCCATGACCACCACCTGGGAGGGGATCTGCCCGTCACTTTCCGTCCCGGCAAGAACCTTGTATCCGCCAGCCTCCACCAGCCTGTCACTGAACCAGTCCTCCCCCGGCAACACCGTACCGTCCGCCTTCTGATAGGAAATGCTGCCTCGGACTCCCGGAATTTTCCCGACCTGCTCCGACAGGGAAAAATCTGCCAGATCTGTGTCTTTCACTGTCACCATCACATCCCAGGCGTCCTGGTACCTTTCAAAATAGGTGTATCTGGTACTGATCCCGGAGAGGGTAAAAAAGCACAGCATAGCCGTAAATCCGAGGAAAGACAGCGTGAGAGACAGATTGGAGATGCGCAGGGCTTTCTTCTGCATCTTCAGGGCATTTCCCGCCAGCTCCCCCTCGATCCCGAACAGACTTCCCAGGATCCTCTGGCGGCTTTTTTTCTTCAGTTGCAGCCCCGTCGGCTCACGCAGCGCCTGGAGGGGCGTCATCCTGGAAAGTTTCCGCGCCGGCGCCCAGGCAGAACAGAGTACCGTCAGCACGGCAGATATGGCTGTAACCAGCAGCACAGCGGGGTGGTACTGGAAAACAGCTTCGTGTCTGCCCGGCACATCTGCCGCAAATCTGTTGACAGCCTCCAGAATACCGGCACAGCCCGCAGTTCCAAGCAGGATCCCTGCGAGTACAGGCAGCGCGCAGAGGGCGGCCGCCTCCTGCACAAGGCACAGCCGGATCTGTCCCGGTGTGGCTCCAATGCTGGAGAAGATGCCGAACTGGCGCACCCTGGCCTGCATGGAGATCTCAAAGGCCGTGCGGATCACCAGAACAAGAGACACACACAGGACCAGCAGCACCGCAGCAAAGAAAGGCAGAAGCAGAGGCGGCTCGCTGTCCCGGGGATCTGTGATAAAATACCTGGACAGAAGTGTCTCGTGCCAGGATACATCCGCCATATCAATCCCCAGCTTCCCGCAGATCAGAGCAGTCTCCTTGTATACGTCCCCCATATCCTCAAAGCGCAGCTCCACCACAGTCTTGTCTTCCGAAAGTCCTTCATTTATCTCAGCCCGGTCAACCCCGGAAAATCCCCGGATCAGCTCCAGATCCTCCCGGTCAAAGGATCCTGCAATGCGCACATGCCAGTCCCCCTCTTCCAAAAGGATCCTCTCCACATCATAGGCCCAGAAATTATAAAAGAGACTACAGAGCAGGGACAGAAAAAAAGCGGCCAGCAGGGCCGCCGCCATGACAGAAACCCCGGCTGATCTGTTCTGCTTCAGATATCCTTTTGAATACTCCTTCCACATAGTTCTCACCTTACCTTTCTGTCACTGACAATCCGCCCGTCTTCCAGTGTGATGATGCGCTCTGCCTCAAGGGCCAGCTTTTCATCATGGGTAACAAGAAGAATAGTCTGGTGAAAGTTTCTGTGAAAGAGATGGAAAAGATCCATGATCTCCCTGGCATTTCTCCGGTCCAGATTTCCCGTAGGCTCGTCGGCAAGAAGGAGCAGCGGCCTGGCCATGAGAGCTCTCCCGATGGCCGCTCTCTGCTGCTGCCCGCCGGAGAGCTGCCAGGGCAGCGCTTTCAGCTTTTCCTCAAGCCCGAGCATCTCCACGATCTGACGGAAATACGCGGGATCCGGCTTTCTTTTGTCAAGAAGAAGGGGCATCTGTATATTTCTTTCTACTGTCATGGAAGGGATCAGATTATAGAACTGATAGATAAGCCCTGCTTTCCTTCTCCGGTACAGGGCTGCTTCCCTGGGAGAAAGCCTGCCAATGTCCGTTCCGCCCACAAGGACTTCTCCCTCCGTGGCTTTATCCACACTCCCCAGAATGTGAAGGAGCGTGGATTTGCCCGAGCCCGACGCGCCTGCCACTGCCAGGAACTCCCCGCTCTCCACAGTCAGATCAATGCCCCGCAGGGCTTCCACCTGAGCCTCTCCCTCTCCGTATACCTTTTTTACTCCGACACATTTTACAATCTCCATAGCCGCCTCCCTGTTTTTTCTCTCTGATGGTCCATCGCCATTTTTCTTTATCATAACAGAACAAAGTGACATTCCGGTGACAGCATTTTATGGAAAAAGTTATCTAACGATGGTACAGCCGGATCTCAAAGCAGGCTCCCCCGCCGGGCCTGTTGTATGCCTCCAGGGCTCCGTTCTGTGCTTCCAGGATCTCCTTTGCCAGGTAAAGTCCGATGCCGATGCCATCCCTCCCGGCCTCTTCTCCCCTGTAAAACCGTTCAAACAGGTGGGGCAGATCTTTCCCGGAAAATCCTTTTCCCTCATCCCATATACGGATCCGGACATAGAGAGGATTGTCCTCCCAGTCACAGCAAACAGCGCCGCCTTCCGGGCTGTGTTCCAGACAGTTTTTCATCAGATTCATAACCGCCTCCACAGTCCAGTCCGGATCCAGCCAGGCGCAGACCGGCGGCTGCTCCGGCACATGGACAGCCACCTTTTTCCTCAAGCTCAGATCCTCCAGATTTTCCGCCGCCATTTCAAGGACAGTGAACACATCCACCTCTTTTTTCTGAAACTCCAGCGCCCCTGCATCCATGCGGGACATCAGAAGCAGCGCCTCCTCCAGACGGGTGAGGCGGTCAATCTGCCGCTCCACGGAGGCCAGATACTCCAGCGTGTTCTTCTCCTTCATCCTCTGTATGCACAGAGAGATGGCCGTTACCGGCGTCTTCATCTGATGAGCTATATTTGCCAGGTTCGCGGCAAACATATTTTTTGTCTCCCGGGCCCTGTCCCTTGTCTGCTGCAGGGCTGTCACTGTCTTGTACATCTCATCTCTCAGCCCGGAAAATGCATCTTCCCGGCGCCGCCCCAGCAGCCCCTGCTGCCCGGTACCGGTCTGCTCCAGATACCGGATCAGCTCTTCCACCTGCCGGGCCATCCTCCTTCTCTCCAGAAAAAAGGCAGAAAGAAACAGCAGGCACGCAGCCAGGAATCCCGTCCCTGCCGCTGCATACATCCTGCTGTACCCCTTGTCAAAATCATCCGCACTGTAGCCGTAACCCTGCAGGTACTCTGCCCCTGTCCTTTCACCGGCCTCACCTGCACTCTTCAGTGCATTGATCACAGCGCTGCCGGACTGCGGCGACTGCTGCACCACTTCCCGGCAGACCTCTCCCAGAAGGTCAAACTGCCTTTCCGCAAAATAACTGCCCATCAGCACTGTCAACAGTGCAGCTGCTGCCAGAAAAGCGGCCACAGCAGACAGAAATACGCCTGCCTTTTCTTTTTTTACCCGCATCCTGTTCCTCCCTTATCCACTCACATTTCCATCCTGTATCCAAAGCTGCGGACCGTCCTGAAACATGCCGGGTGTCCCAGTTTTTCCCGCAGGCGTTTCACAGCCACAGTCAGCGTATTGTCATTAACGTAGCTTCCGTTGCTGTCCCAGACCTGCTCCAGCAGGCTCTGCCTTGTAACTGTCCTTCCTATATTTTCCATCAGAAGCAGAAGGATCTGGTATTCTGTTTGACTGACAGGTACCTTTCTGCCGCCGCTCCAGACTTCCATCCGGCTTCTGTCCATCCGGATCTCTCCGCAGACAAGGATATGCCCCTGGCTGCCTCCTGTTCTTCTTAACAGCGCCAGTATACGGGAATAGAGGACTTCCAGCTCAAACGGTTTGGTCATATAATCATCGGCGCCGCCTCCCAGTCCGTTCACAATATCCCGTGTATCACCGCGGACCGTAAGAAAGATAACAGGAAGTTCCCGCCATCTGGCCCGTATCCAGCGGCACAGCTCCATCCCGCTGCCGCCCGGTATGTTCCAGTCCAGAATAAGCAGGTCCGGGATCTTCTCCGCCTCAAAAACCTCTCTGACTGCCTCTGGCCTGTCGTACACCATTACCTGGCAGTCTCTCTCTTCCAGATATTCTTTTACCATGCAGGATATCTGCGCATCATCTTCCACGTACCAGATCTTTGTCATCGCTCTCCTCCGGTCTTTTCACGCTTCCCGGCCCTTCCGCCTGCCGCATATGCATGTACGGCAAGGCCGATCGCCGTTCCAAGAAGTGCGGGGCACACCCAGCCAAACCCCTGCCCGGAGAGGGGCAGGAGCTCCAGGGCAGAGGCAGTCAGACCGTCCAGATGGAGCAGCGCCCTTGTCCCCTCCGGGAGCGCTCCCAGACCGTCAAACAGGGCGGCCACGCCCGTAAGGCCCAGCGCCCACCTTAGGACAACCGGGTCGTTCCCAAACCATCTGCCCGTCAGAGTCAGCAGGACCAGCACGATGGCAAGGGGATAGAGGAACATCAGGACCGGAAGGGAGTAGGCAATAATGGCATCCAGCCCCAGGTTGGCTACCAGGAAGGAGCCCACGCAGAAGACTACCGCCCAGACGTGATAGGACGGCCCTCCCGGGAACATCTCCGCAAAGGTTTCCCCACAGCTCGTGATAAGCCCCACTGCCGTCTTCAGGCAGGCCACCGTGACGATCACCGCCAGGATAAAGGCGCCGCCGCCGCCAAAGTAGCTGTCCGCGATCCGGGCCAGGGCTTCCCCGCCGTTGCTGCTCACTTCCAGCTGTCCGGTACTCTGGGTTCCCATGACAGAGACAAGGAGATAGATGACTGCCATCAGTACAGAGCTGAATATCCCTGCTTTCACCGTGCTTTTCGCCACCTCTTCCGGCTCTGTCACTCCCAGTCCTCTGATGACATCGATAACCACAATGCCAAACGCCAGCCCCGCCAGAGCATCCATGGTATTGTAGCCCTCCAGTAGTCCTGTGGAAAAGGCGCTCTCCACATAGTCTCCGGAGGGGATCGCCTCACGGACACCACCCATGGGCGCAGTCAGTGCCCGCACCACAAGGACGGCAAGAAATGCAAGAAAGAGAGGGTTCAGCACTTTCCCGATCCATGTCATGATCTGCCCTGGCCTGAGGGCAAAAAACAGGACCGTCGAAAAAAAAATAAAGGAAAACGCTGCCTGAAAAAGGAAGCTCCCCTCCCCCGCAAGTATGCCTTCCATCCCCACAGTATAGGAGACACTGGCGCATCTGGGTATAGCAAAAAATGGCCCTATCGTCAGGTAGAGCGCACAGGTGAAGAACATACCGTATCCTCTTCCCACCCGGCTCCCCAGCCCCAGAAGTCCTGTTTCCCGGCTGATGCCCAGGGCGGCCACACCCAGAAGGGGCAGGCCCACACCGGTAATGAGAAAGCCTACCGCGGCCTGCCAGATATGGCTGCCCGCCATCTGCCCCATGGACACGGGAAAAATCAGATTCCCCGCCCCGAAAAACATGCCAAACAGCATGCTGGCTACAAATATGGTCTCTCTGAAAGTCAGTTTTTTTGTCATTTCCACGCATCTCCTGTTTTTTATCATTGTCTTTACTATAGCACACTTTCCGGCAGGAAGGAACTGCCGGGAGTGATCGACAAAACTGGTGATCATAGACAAGAGCAGGGAGGCTTGAAAAATCAAGCCTCCCTTTTATGTTCTCTCAATTGTCTCTTCTACGTCCTCATCGCCCCGTCCACAGATAAGATCTCTCCTGTCACATAGGAGGCCATATCGCTGGCCAGGAAAAGGAAAGCATTGGCAATGTCTTCCGGCTCGCCTACCCGGCGGAGCGGGATGGCGTTGATCAGAGGATCTATCATCTCCTTGGGGAGCGCCGCCACCATGTCTGTCTTTGTAATACCCGGCGCCACAGCGTTGACCCGGATGCGGCTTGGGCCAAGCTCCCTTGCCAGGGACCAGGTAAGTCCGTTCACGGCAGATTTGCTTGTGGGGTAAGCCACGCCCGAGGGCTGTCCACAGATGCTGACCATGGAGCTGGTATTCAGGATGCATCCGCCTCCCTGCTCTTTCATAATTTTCACTGTGGGCATGATGCAGTTCATCATGGCGCTTACATTTAACTGCATCACTTTTGCAAACTGCTGTGCCGTGTAATTGTCAATAGGTGTGCTGTCCGACATGCCGGCATTGTTTACCAGGATATCGATCTTTCCCAATGTCTCTTTGACCTTTCCGATCTCCCCGGCCACCGCCTCGGCATCCGCCAGATCCGGCCAGGCGCCGTACACTTCCCATGCCGGGTTTTCCGCTTTCAGAGATGCCAGGGCTTTGTCAACGGTCTCCTGGCGGGAACCGAACAAGACAACCTTTGCTCCGTTTTCCAGGAACTTCTCAACCGTTGCATATCCAATTCCGCGGGTTCCTCCTGTCACAATTGCCACTTTATTTTTGAGCATACACATTCCTCCTTGTCTGATTTTTATATGATTTTCTTATTATTGTCTGTTAAATACATTTTATAATGAATGTTTTTTATTTACAATAGATTTTTTATGTTATTTTAATAACACTTTTTTCCTGTCTCAGATTGGATTATACTATAATACAGAACCACCTCAGAAAGGAAATGATGACAGATGATCGATAAGATGAAGATCCGGGGCGCCCGGGTTCACAATTTAAAAAATATAGATGTAGATATCCCTCTGAACAAAATCGTGGGAATCGCCGGCGTGTCCGGCTCCGGCAAATCCTCCCTGGCCCTGGGTGTCCTCTACGCGGAAGGATCCAGGCGGTATCTGGACGCCCTCTCCACCTACACAAGGCGCAGGATGACCCAGGCGGCCAAAGCCGATGTGGATGATGTGCTCTACGTGCCGGCAGCTCTAGCCCTCCACCAGCGCCCGGCTGTCCCCGGCATCCGCAGCACCTTCGGGACCGGCAGCGAGCTTCTGAACAGCCTCCGGCTCATGTTCTCCAGGCTGGCCAGCCACCGCTGTCCGTCCTGCGGCTGCTGCCTGCAGCCTACCCTGAAAGTGGCCGCCGAGCAGGAGCTGGTCTGCCCGGACTGCGGCACCTCCTTCTACGCTCCCTCCGCAGAAGAACTGGCCTTCAACAGCCAGGGGGCCTGCCCTTCCTGTGACGGGACCGGGACCGTCCGGACAGTGGACCGCTCTACCCTTGTACCGGACGAGACCCTCACCATCGACCAGGGCGCCGTGGCTCCCTGGAACTCCCTCATGTGGTCGCTTATGACCGACGTCTGCCGGGAGATGGGAGTGCGCACGGACGTGCCCTTCTGCCAGCTGACAGACAGGGAGAAGGACATTGTCTACAACGGGCCCGCCGAGAAAAAGCATATCCTCTACAAGGCAAAAAGCTCCAACCAGGCGGCGGAGCTTGATTTTACTTATTTTAATGCTGTGTACACCGTGGAGAACGCCCTTTCCAAAGTAAAAGACGAAAAAGGCATGAAGCGGGTAGAAAAATTCTTAAAGGAAGAAGTCTGCCCGGACTGCGGCGGAACCCGCCTCTCCCAAAAGGCAAGAGCGCCCCGGCTGCGGGGCTGCTCCCTGGATGAGGTGTGCCGGATGCCGCTTGCGGATCTGGCTGGCTGGGTGTCCGGTGTCCCCCCCTCCCTGCCGGAGGAGATGCGCCCCATGGCAGAGAGTATCTGCGAGTCCTTCCACACCCCCGCCCGGCGGCTCATGGACCTGGGCCTTGGCTACCTTTCCCTGGACCGCGCTTCCTCCACCCTCTCCACCGGGGAGCGCCAGCGGATGCAGCTGGCCCGGGCTGTCCGCAACCGCACCACCGGGGTGCTCTACGTGCTGGACGAGCCCTCCATCGGCCTGCACCCCGCCAACATCGAAGGGCTGAAAGGGGTTATGCACGACCTCATAGCAGACGGCAATTCCATAGTACTGGTAGACCATGACACACAGATCCTGTCAGAGGCCGACTGGATTGTGGAAATGGGCCCGGAGGCCGGCCTGAAGGGCGGCCATGTCATCGCTCAGGGCAGTATTCCCCAGATCATGGCAGATCCCGGCTCCATGATCGGCCCCTTCCTGGCCGGCAGGGCAGACGGCTTCCGGCGGGAGCAGGCTCCGGCCTCTGACATGTTCTCCCACGGCCGCATCCACCTCTCCACCGGTCCCATCCACACCGTAAAGCCGCTGGAGGCAGACATCCCAAAAGGACGGCTCACTGCTGTCACCGGCGTGTCCGGCTCCGGCAAGACCACCCTCATCCTGGAGAGCCTGATCCCCGCCCTGGAGGCACAGATCAAGGGCAGAAAACTGCCGGAACACGTGCGTTCCCTGGAGGCGGATGGGATCGGACAGGTAAAACTCATCGACGCCACCCCCATCGGCATCAACATCCGCTCCACCGTAGCCACCTACGCCAATGTCCACGATGAGCTGCGGAAGACATTTGCCAAGACACCGGGCGCAAAAGAAGCCGGCTACAAGGCAGGGGACTTTTCCTACAACACAGGGAAGCTGCGCTGTCCGGTCTGCGACGGCACCGGCGTCATCAGTCTGGACGTGCAGTTCCTGCCGGATGTGGAAGTCACCTGCCCCGGATGCCGGGGTTCCCGGTATAGCAAGGAGGCCGCACAGATCCGATATGCGAACAAAGAGGGGAAGTCCTTCTCTCTGCCGGAGCTGATGGCCATGGATGTGAACACCGCACTGGATGTCTGCTGTCATCTGAAAAACGTCAGTCAGCGTCTGCAGATCTTAAAAGACCTGGGACTGGGCTACCTGACTCTGGGCGAGGAGACCCCGGGGCTCTCCGGCGGAGAGGCCCAGCGGCTGAAACTGGCCAGCGAGATGGGCCGCCTCCAGAGGGACTCCGTCTTTGTCTTTGACGAGCCCACCATCGGCCTCCACCCTCTGGACGTGCAGACCCTCCTTCTCGTCTTCCAGACACTCATCAGCCAGGGCGCCACTGTCATCGTCATTGAGCACGACCTGGACGTGATCCGCAGCGCAGACTACGTCATCGACATGGGCCCCGGCGGCGGGGAGAGCGGCGGGCGGATTGTGGCAGCCGGAACGCCGGAAGAGATTAAGGCGAATGCACAAAGCGTGACAGGAAGATACCTGTAGACAGATAAAAGGAGCTTCTTGTTGGTACCATTTGCAGCATTCTCTTCATTGCAGATTTCCTTAAGCTGCTTTCCTGCACCGAAATGGTCATAGATGAGATTGATCTGGGATTCTGTCAGCTGTGCCATAAGCTTCAGGAGTTTTTCCACCTGCGGATCCGTGTTTTCCTCCTGATAACGGTACTGCAGATCCACGTTGTAATCATCTCTATCCAGCATGATCACCCATTCCGCATTCTCACCCACCGCTTGCCTATCTTTTCCCATGTGGTATAAACATAGTTCCCCTCCGCATCCATGTAACTACCACGGTTTTCATCATATTTACTGGTTCTTTCCGTTTCGTTATTTGCCAGTCATCTTCAAACTGACTTAGGTCAATATGTATCCAGCGCTCCACCCGAAGATGAAATCCTCAATCCTACTATCAACACTACTTAGTAGCGAGTGTTTCTTCTTTTTTTCTTTATATCCGCATATATATACTTTATATAAATATAATCTGCTGCATTTTCCTGCGGCGGCAAAGGAGGGACAGGCATTGCTTCAGATATGCAGACGGAGAGATTTCCCCTATATGCTCTCAGCGGCGCTCCTTGGAAGCGTCTTTCATTTTCTGTATGACTTTTCCGGCGAAAATCCTTTTGCCGCGCTCATTTCTCCCGTCAACGAATCTGTGTGGGAGCATTTAAAGCTCCTTTTCTTCCCCATACTGCTTTTAACTGTCATTGAGTTTCTTATCCGCCACCCCAATCCCTGTGCGCTTTTCGGCGCCAGGCTGGCCGGCATCACAGCGGGCATGACAATGATCGTTGTCCTCTACTATCTGTACACTTTTGTCCTGGGGAGGAATTTCCTTGCGGCCGATATCCTGCTCTTTCTGACAGGCGTCTGCTTTTCCTACGTCATATCCGGCCACTTATTCCGGAAATTCCGCCAGGCAGACCCCATGCTCGTCTTTCTGGGATGGCTCCTTGCAGTGCTTTTATTCTTCTCATTTACCTGCTTTCCGCCGGACATATTCCTCTTCTATCCGCCCTAAAATGTAGTGGTATAGCGTCTGTTCATTTTGGGTATGCGAATAGTCTGTCAAAGGCAGAGAATTCCTGGTTGTCCAAGAAGAATTGTCAGGGAAGCGCAGACAAAAGAGACAACAGCATGGATATGGAGACACAATAGCACACCAGTACATGTAAAAGCGGACGTAATACTTTTAAAAAGTATTACGTCCGCTTTTACAATATTATTCACCTGTGAAAAAATTCTTGATTCTTGTAAACAGGCCGTCTTTAAAGCCGCCCTCATTGACTGTACTGTCAGTGATGACATCAGATCCCAGCGCCTCATCGTTTGTTCCGCTCAGGATACCGTCATCTGACCCTACGAAGAAAGTCTTTACTGAGTTCCAGATATTGGACAGCATGCCGTCATCGCCTGTCAGATTGTCCAGTGTGTCTTTTAACGCGTTCACATCGTAGTCATACTGGGAAATCTTCTCCATCAGAGCAACCACCTGTGCTCTCTGGTCGTCTGTCAGTGTAATCTCATTTTCTTCCGCTATATTATCAACAGCCTCACCGATCTCTTCCGGCTCTGTAAGTCCCTCGTCGAGCACCTCTGTCTTGACATCCTTCATGACCTCTGTGGCTTTCTCCTGTCCCACGCTGTCAGCAAGCTCACCTGTTGTCACAAGCTCCTCCATAGCAGCTTCCTTCTGGCCCTCGTCCAGGTTCTCGCCGCTGGCCGTCTCGTAAGCCATGATAATGCCTGTCAGGGCGCCGGTTCCGGACACCTCAAAAGGACATGCCGCAATGACATTGCAGTTCTCCATGCCCGCTGTAGTCAGTGTGCTGGCGATCATGGCGCTTGTCACGAAATTCAGGTTGGCTGTCTTCACTTTGATCCCACCTGATTCTGTGGGCTCTACATAGGCACAGCTGTTTGTGGTAGGTCCGATCTGTTCATCTGTGGCAATGCCTTCCATATACTGCACCTCGTCGGCGTGGGTGACAACAATGGTCTCCACCTCCTCCGGGGTAGTTCCAAAATACTCGTACATGGAAGCCCGCTGCTCCTCATTCAGGTTCTCGCCAAGTGTAACTACCTTTCCGCTGTCAGTATTTCCCTCATCTGTGTCTTCCTCTTCTTCTGCTGCATCTGTATTCTCATCTGCAGCGTCCTCTGTCTGCTGCCCGTCGTCTGTCTCTGTGCCGTCTGTTGTTTCTGTTCCATCTACGGTCCCGGATGTATCCGTGCTGCCGCCCTGCTGTGTTCCATCAGCCGCAGTTCCGCTGTCGCCGTTGCCTGTACCGGTCTGAGCGCCTGTTGCCCCAGAAGTGCCGGAGGCCGCGCCTGTACTGTCTGTTCCGGATGTTCCTGTCTCTGTACTCCCCGCATCCTGTACAGTATCGCCTGTCTCCGAGGCAGATACTGCCATAGGCATGCCGGCTGTCACCATTACCGCCGCCATCAGAAGCGGCAAAACTTTTTTCATCTTCATACTCTTGCGGTTTTAAAACCTTGTCTCCCTTTTTAATTATTTTCTGGCCGATGCAGCGCCATCACACGGCGGCGCTACCTTTCACCGTACCCAATATAACACATTCCGGCCGGATTGTACACGAAACTTTTCTTAAAAATGGATGAAGAATAAAGAAAGGAACCGCCCTGTCAGAGCAGTTCCTTCATTCTCTTCTCCAGTATTTTTTCTCCCACCACGCCTTTCATAGAGGCTTTTACCTCGCCTTTTTTCACAAACAGAAAGGTGGGCACGATGTCCGCCCCATATGATGCTGCAAGGTGGGGCGTCTCCGACAATTCCGCCTCACAAAACTTGATCTTTCCTCTGTATTTTTGTTCCAGCTCCTCCACAACAGGTCTTGTCATGGAACATTTCGGACACCATTTTTCGTAAAACATGACAACTACAGCCCCTGTTTCTTTCAGGACTTCTATATCAAAATTCTCCTCTGTCAGGTGATACATCAGGACATCCTTTCCGCTCTCCCGGGTCAGCATCTGGGATTGAGTATGCGGTACACTTCATGCATAGATCTGTGAAAGCAGTCAACAAAGCAGTTCTTCCTTCTGAGCCGGTACATCACACAGCTCCACCTGGATACTCCTCCCGGTCTTCTCCTTCCCATATGCCAGTCTCCTTCGCAAGATCTTCTCTCTATATACTATGCAGAAAGGTTCCTTATCTTCACCTGCCCGCGATCATCTTGCAGATCGGATTGCCCTTTGCCGAAAATTTTTTCTCATACTCCGTCATCACATTTCCCTGGTTCATGGCCGGATCTGCGTGGAGATCCCAGGTGCTCATAAGCACTCTCCATCCTGCTTCATCCGCCTGCTCCAGAGAAAACTGGAACAGATCCTGGTTGTCGGTCTTGAATTCCACCTGGCCCTCCGGCGCCAGCACCTGGTCGTATCTGGCAAAAAATTCTT
>CBJMC01400__coassemble_342_pt1 | contig 25627 bp, 19 predicted proteins | sample CBJMC01400__metabat2_low_PE_044 | metagenome-assembled genome bin CBJMC01400
TCTCCAGCCCTTCCACACCGTCCCCCGCCTGGAAAACCTGATACCCCTGGCTTTTCAGATAGATCTCCACGCCCTCCCGGATCTCTTTGTCATCTTCCACGATCAAGATATGATTGATTTCCATAATTTCCTCCTGCTGTCTGTATCTTTTGCTTTTCCATTCCAAGTATACTACTTCCCTTTCCGGACAGAAAGCCCGGATTTTCCTTCGGCGGCGCCGCAGGAAGAACAGGCATCTCCTTCTTGGTGACCCTGCCGTAATCGTGGGCCCAAACTGTTACCTTTGAAAAGGGCAGAGGAATGGCGTACTGATCCCACCTCCACCGGAGACGGAGGCAGGCAGAATACCGGATCGTAAAGCCTGTAAAGCCCTGTCCCAGTGTCTCCGCAAGGTAGAAGGCCAGCTTCTTGGGCTGGTGCCGGGGGCCAAGGGGGCCGTCCAGGGCCACAGCCACAGAAGCGTCTTTGTGCCGGTACTCCTCCAGTATCTCCCTGAGTTTTCCGAAGGAGGCCCGCCCGTCCGCCACTCTCAGTGCATGGCCGCCGCAGCTTTCCAGCATTTTCTCAATATAATCTCCCCTCGTGTCTGCCGTGACAATGACGTGAACCGGCCTGGTCCGCTCAGCCATCTGTCCCAGTACCAGGTTCATGGAGAAGCTGTCCTCGTGCCAGAAGCCGAAGATCTGACGCCCTGGATCCACCTGATCCTCCGCCCACTCCACCTGCACGGTCCTTCTAAGTAATCTTAAATAGGCGAGAAAGAGAGACTGTAGCATGCTTTTCCCCATGTCCGTCCACACATCCAGACACCTCCTTCCACCTCTGCTCTGCACAGTTCCTGTACATCCGCTCCTCCTGCATAGCCAGAAGGATGCTCCTGTATCCCCTGACGCTGTCTTTTGCCCGGGACCGCATTTCTCCTGCTGCCGGCCCTTCCAGGGCCTTCCACACCTTCAGACACCAGGCCTGCGCATCCTCCGGCGTCAGGTAGCCATTCTGTCCATCTTCCACAGCATCCTCCACTCCGGTAGCCTTCACTGCCACCACCGGACATCCGCTGGCCAGCGCTTCCTGGATCACAATCCCCTGGGTCTCTGACCTGGACGCAAAGAGAAAGAGATCGCTGGCAGCCAGATAATCTTTCAGCTCCCGGTTGGGGATATTGCCGGTAAATGTGACCACATCCCCCAGCCCCATCTGCCGGGCAAGCTCTTCCAGATAAACCCTCTGCGTCCCCTCTCCGATCACCAGAAAGCGGAAAGGCTCCATGTCCTCCTCCTTCAATCTGCGCACGCCCTCCAGAAGAAACGGAATATTCTTTTCTATCTCCAAACGGGACACGGTGCAGAACAGATATTTCCTGTCTTGCAGATATTCTCTGCGGATCTCTTCTGCCCTTCTTGCATCTGTCTCGAAAAAACTTTCCTCAAGCCCGGTGGGAAGCATTTCCACAGGCGCCCTGACGCCCATCTCCAGGATCTGCCTTTTCATCCCCTTGGAGGGCGCCAGCACCAGGTCACATTTTCCTGTGAACCAGCGCATATAGGCCGGCAGGATGAGATCCCGCCCTGCCCGGATCAGCAGACGCCTCAGAGGCCCCGCCTTTTCCTCCTCCCGGAACAGCGGGAAATAGTGCAGATAGTCCTGGTACTTTGTGTGCCAGGTATAGACCACCGGTATATGGTACTTCTTTTTCAGCCAGAGGGCGGTATTTCCCGCAAAGACAGGCTGATGGACGTGAACACAGTCAAAGAACTCCCGCTCAAAGGCCTCACGCACCTGCCGGTCCGCCACTTTGGGGTAGACCATGCCGTTGCACATCTTTCTTTTAAAGCAGCTGCACCGAACCACATGGTCTTCCTCAGGATCCTGGCCCCCATTTTTCCCGTCCCCATAGTCCGGGGCAAACACCGTCACCTCATGGCCTAAGGCCCGCAGCGCTTTCGCCTGTCTTTCCACAGAGACGGGAACGCCTCCCACAAAAGGCCTGTAATTGTTTGTCAGCATCGCGATCTTCATGTCTCATTGCCTCCTCTAGCTGAATATACGGATGGCAGCCTCCCCAAAGAAGTATCCTGCCCCCACAAAGAGAAAGTTCCACAGAAAGATCCCAAGAGCCGAGCTCACCGTATATTTCACAAAATTCATTTTCACCATGCCTGCCGGGATGGAGATCAGCGTCCTCACCATCGGCAGCAGCTTGCTGACAAAGACACCGACGCAGCCCTTCTCCCGAAGGAACCGGATCTTCTCCTCTATGACAGGCTTATGTTTGGGAAATTTCTTAAAATACCAGTCCAAAAGCCTGCTGCCGCCTGTCCGGCCCAGAAGGTAGAGAGCCCAGCTTCCGGTCAGTCCTGCCGCCACAGACAGGACCATGACCATGGGGAAGCTGATCTGTCCCTGGGAAGCCCAGATCCCCGCCAGGGGCATGATCACACCAGCAGGAAATCCCGGCAGGTTCAGGTACTCCAGAAGAACGATCACAAATATGAAAAATGCGCCATATTCAAGAAAATAGTTTGTAAGCGTCTGGATATCCATGGAACACATCCTCCTTTGTATGTACTTAGCATACCCACAATTTCTTAAGGAGCATGTGTTAAGAAACGAAAGATTTTCTAAAGAATTGACACAGCCTCTCTCCTGTGCTACATTTATAGAGTTAAAAATCATATTCCTAAAATTTTGATGTGGATTTTTCTGGCACAGCCACTTTTCGCCACACACCTGCCCCCCGGCAGATGTGTGGCTTTTTTGCTGCCGCCCTTTTCAAAAAACTAACTTTTCAGATCAGAAAGGAAACAAACATATGAATGATACATTTATGAAAGAGAAACCTGTTCTCCCCCTCATTGCATCCATGGCGCTCCCTATGGTCATCTCTATGCTGGTCAACTCTCTCTACAACATTGTAGACAGCTTTTTCGTGGCACAGATCAGTGAGGACGCTATGACCGCCCTGTCACTGGTCTATCCCCTGCAGAACCTGATCAACGCGGTGGCCATCGGCTTTGGCGTGGGCATCAACGCGCAGATCGCCTTTCAGTTGGGAGCTGATAATAAGGACCGGGCCAACGCTGCCGCCACCCGCGGCCTCCTCCTTGCCGCCATCCACGGCCTGATCCTTTCCCTGGTCTGCATTGCAGCCATCCGCTGGTTTCTTGGCATGTTCACAGCTGACCAGACAGTCATCAACCTGGGTGTACGCTACAGCGTGATCGCCTTCTCCTTTTCCGTGGTCATCTCTGTCGGGCTTGCCTTCGAGAAAATATTTCAGGCTGTAGGACGGATGAAACTGACCATGCTGAGCATGCTCTCCGGGTGTGTCGCAAACATCCTCCTGGACCCTGTGCTGATCTTTGGCCTTGGCCCCTTCCCGGAGCTGGGCATAGAAGGTGCCGCCATCGCCACCGGCGCAGGCCAGGTACTGACACTGGCTGTCTACCTGGCTGTCTACAGAAAATTTCCCATCCCGGTAAGGATCAGCCGCCGCCATCTGGCCGCTGACAGGCAGATGGATGCAAAGCTCTACTCTGTGGGCATCCCCGCCGCCCTGAACCTGGCTCTCCCGTCTGTTATGATCTCCGCCCTCAACACCATCCTGGCAGCCTGGTCCCAGAGTTACATCGTCATCCTGGGAGTCTACTACAAGCTGCAGACCTTCCTCTATCTGCCGGCCAGCGGCATTGTCCAGGGGATGCGTCCCGTCATCGGCTACAACTACGGCGCCGGAGAGCGGACAAGAGTTCAGAAGATCTACCGGGTCACCCTGACCATGTGCGCAGTTATCATGGTGGCAGGCACTTTAATCTGCCTGACAGTCCCCCACCTGCTGATCGGACTTTTCACGGATAATTCGAACACCGTGCAGGCAGGAGCTGCGGCGCTGCGCATCATCAGCGCCGGCTTCATCGTCTCATCTGTATCTGTTACATCCTCGGGAGCTTTAGAAGGCATAGGCAAGGGGTTCCCATCCCTCATCATCTCCCTGTGCCGCTACATTGTGGTCATCCTTCCGGCTGCTTTCATTCTGAGCCGGCTGATGGGACCTTCCGGCGTATGGCACGCCTTCTGGGCAACAGAACTGATCACAGCCGTCGTTTCTTTTGCTGTGTACCGGAAGACTGCTGCCCTTCCGGACTGATACCGGGCGTATACAGTCTGCACATCTCTTCCATTCTCCGGAAATCGATACATCTTTCTGCCGCCGCGCACTTCTTTCCCTCCACTTTCTTTCTATACAGGATGGAAGCGCTGCGGCGGATCTTATCCTCCATTTTCTTGATATATCTGTATTCTGCCCGCAGCAGATCCCTGTATTTGTCATCCTCCTCCCGGGCAATGTCCACATACTCGTACTGTCCTTCCGGTACAGGAAACATATTGTTCAGATTGATGACCGCATAGTTCTTCACCTTGACAAAATCCAGGCTTTCTCTCATGGCGGCATGCTTCTCCTTAAAGGAAGAGAGGGGTGCAAAATAATCCATATGATGGATATGCAGCACAATCCCTATATACTTTCTCCTGCGCCTTCCCTCCTCCTGCCTGTTGTAAAACAGATGGGGCGCGCAGGGACGCAGATATTCCACATACGCTTCTGTAATGTGGTAAAATTTGATATGGCTCATTCTGCCTCCTTACCAGAGCGCTCTTTCAAACTGTAAAACTCATCACTTTGGAAATTTTGAAGATCTTCATGGATAATCAGATAACACCGGAGGCAGACTGGCTGCCTCCCTGTGTCTGGTCCGCCAGAAAAGGCGGATGTCTCTAACTTTCTCACTTGGGGCTGAGATACACCCTCTCGATTACAGATATTATAGAACAGATTTATGTGAAACGCAAGTTTTTTTATGTCGCTTCTTATTTTTGACAGAGCACCATCACGGCCTCATATGGGCGAAGATGCCCTCTCTTCCATTCTCCTTCGCCGGCGCTGTTCTCTTTCTCATAATTGCAGGCCAGTACCTGCCCTTCTGCCCACATCTCCGGCAAGGAGCAACTGGCTTCTTTCCCCGAGAAATTGGCAAGGACAAGGAGCTGGGAATCTTTGCTGCTTCTTGTGTAGGCGAAGATCTGCTCATCCTCCGGGAAGAGAAGTGTGAATTTCCCGTCCACGATCACCGGATATTCCTTGCGCAGGGCGATCAGCTTCTGATAGAAACGGAACACGGAATCCGGATCCGCCATCTCCGTCTCTGCGTTGATCTGCCTGTAATTTTCGTTCACCTCGATCCAGGGCTCGCCTGCGGTGAATCCCGCATTGGCACTGCCGTCCCACTGCATGGGGGTGCGGGCGTTGTCCCGGCTCTTGGCGTAGATGGATGTCATCACATCCGCCTCGTCGTAGCCTGCTTCCAGCCTCTCCTCATAGAGGTGCAACGTCTCAATGTCCCTGTAATGGCTGATGTCCGGGAAGCGCACATTGGTCATGCCCAGCTCTTCTCCCTGGTAGATGTAGGGCGTCCCCTGCATGCCGTGAAGGATCATGGCCAGCATCTTTGCCGACTGCACCCGGTACTCCTTGTCGTTCCCCCACCTGGAGACGATCCTTGGAAGGTCGTGGTTGTTCCAGAACAGGCTGTTCCAGCCGCAGCCATGCAGTTCCTCCTGCCATTTTGCCAGGGCCTTCTTCAGATCCACCAGACGAAGAGGCGCCAGATCCCACTTGCTCTTTCCCTCCTGCTGGTCCAGACCGATGTGCTCAAACTGGAAGACCATGGAAAATTCGCTGCCATCCGGGTTGCTGTAGAGCTTTGCCCGCTCCGGGTCCGCTCCCCAGGCTTCTCCCACGGTGATGAGATCCCCTTTCTGGAAAGTCTCCCGGCTCATCTCCTGTATAAACTCGTGAAGCCGGGGACCATTGGCCGTGATCCTAAGATCCGGCTCCTTGGCGATCTGGTCAATGACATCCAGGCGGAACCCGCCCACGCCCTTGTCCATCCACCACAGGATCATGTCATAGATCTCCCGGCGGACTTTCTCGTTCTCCCAGTTCAGATCCGGCTGTTTCACGGAAAACTGGTGGAAATAATACTGCTTAAGTTCCGGAACCCACTCCCAGGCAGGGCCTCCGAAGGCTGCCTCCATATCGTTGGGAAGCTCCCCTTCCACGCCGTCCCTCCACACATAGTAGTCGTGGTACGGGTTGTCTTTGCTCTTCTTCGCCTCCTGGAACCAGCGGTGCTCGTCGGAGGTGTGGTTCAGCACCAGATCCATGATGATGCGGATCCCTCTCTTCTTTGCCTCGGCTATAAGCTCCTCCATGTCGGCAAGGCTTCCGAACATGGGATCAATGTCCTGGTAATCGGATATGTCGTAGCCGTTGTCGTCCTGGGGAGACCTGTACACAGGTGAGAGCCAGATGGCGTCAATCCCCAGCTCCCGCAGATAGTCCAGGCGGCTGATGATACCCGGGATGTCCCCGATGCCGTCGCCGTTGCTGTCCTGGAAGCTGCGGGGATAGATCTGATAAACCACTGCCTGCTGCCACCATTTTCTTTCTGTCGTCCTTTCACTCATGAATATTCATCTCCTTTCTACTCTGTACACAGATCTACCGCCTGATCTTCCGGCGGATCAGGGTGCCGTTCTTCCCAAGGACCCCGTCTGCATATTTTCTGGAGAAGAGGATCTCCCCCTCTTCCCGCACGTTCATGTCTTCCTTGGAGCAGTTCAGAAGCACCTCGATCTCATTCTGGTGCCCGTCCAGCTTGATGTACTCCACGCAGCGGTCGTTTTCATACTCACAAGGGAAATGGAAGTAGAGGCTCCTGCATGCCTCCTCGTCCTTCCGCATCCGGATGAGGGAGCGGACAAGGCCTATCTTCTCCTGGTTGTCCTTCTCCTCCAGCTCATCCCAGGGCATGCACCGCCGGCAGTCCGGGTCGTGGCCGCCCTCCATGGCGATCTCTGTCCCGTAATAGATGCAGGGGCTTCCCGGCATAGTAAAGAGAACCGCAAGCTGCTGGTAAAAGATATCCAGGTCATGGAACCGGTTCATAAGCCGCTCCGTGTCGTGGGAGTCCAGAAGGTTGAACATGACGTTGTTGTTCTGCTGCATGTACATGGTGTAGCAGCGGTTGATCATGTACTCGAACTCCTCTTTCTTCATGCTCTTGTCCAGGAAAAAATCATGGATGCCGCTCATAAGGGGGTAGTTCATGACTGAGTCGTACTCATCCCCCATGAGCCACTGGCTGGCGTCATGCCAGATTTCTCCCAGGAGGTAGATATCCTCCCTGCACCCCTTCAGATGCTCCCGCATCTTTTTGAGGAAACGATGGGATACTTCATTTCCCACATCGAAGCGGATGCCGTCTATGTCAAAGTCCCGGATCCATCCCTGGCACACCTGGCAGAAATAGTCGATGACCTGGTCATTGTTCGTGTTGAGCTTTGGCATCCAGTCCGCAAAGGCAAAGGAATAGAACCTTCCGTCCCTTGTGTCCTCCTGCTTGTCCGGCAGGGGCCACTGGTGGATCATAAACCAGTCCGCATACGGGGAGTCCTTCCCGTTTTTCAGCACGTCCTGCCAGGGGCCGAAGTGGCGCCCGCAGTGGTTGAACACCGCGTCCACCATGACCCGGATCCCCAGGGCGTGGGCCTCCTTCACCAGTCTGGCAAAGGTCTCCCCGTCCCCGAAATGAGGATCGATCCTCGTGTAATCTGTGGTGTCATACTTGTGGTTGGACTCCGCCTCCATGATAGGGTTGAGGTAGATCCCGGTAATCCCCAGGTCTGCCAGGTAAGGAAGTTTCTGTCGGATCCCCTCCAGGTTTCCCCCGAAGCGCTCCTCGTTGGTGACAGGCCCCTTCCGCCAGGGAACGATATCTCCCTCCGGGGCAGCGCTGTCCCGGGCAGCTCCTTCCGCGCCGGAAACTCCCCGGCAGAAGCGGTCCGGAAAGATCTGGTACCAGACCGTGTCGTTGACCCAGTCGGGGGTCCGGTTTACATCCGCCGGGTTCATCCAGGGCACAGTAAAGCACTGGATCATCCTTCCCTCCATATCCATCTGCTCCTGGGTCAGGAAACCGTCCTCGCAGTAGTACCAGACTTCTCTGTCCGTGTGCAGTTCAAAGTAATATTTACATCTCTTGTAAGGTGGAACCAGAGTGGTGGTCCACCAGATCTGATGGCGGAGCCTCTTTTTGTAGACGATCTCCTCCCGCTTCCCGGTCCACTTCTCTTTCCCGCCAAGGATGCCCGCCTCGAAGGGGTCGCCGTGATGGATGAACACCCGCTTCACGTCGTAGCCGGTCTTTAAGTTGACCACCAGCTCGTCTTCATTTAAAGGATAGCTCATCTGCTCTGAAGTTTTGTGGTAAACGCCTGTAAATTCCATCTTTTATACCTCTTTCCGGGCCTGGATCAGCTTTCTGTATCCTGCAAGTTCCCGTCCGGCTCTGTCAAAGTCCGGCATATGCCACTCCCAGTTGGGGGAGCCCACTGTTCCCGGTGTGTTCATATGGCCCTCCCGGCCAAGTCCCAGAATGTCCTGCATGGGGATGATGGCGTACTGGGCCGGGCTGTGCAGCAGGTAGGTGATCAGCCTGTCCTTCACGGACCCTGCCCTGCACCCTTCCTTTTTAAGGAAGCGGCGCACCTTCCGCCTGGCGGCGGGACTTAAATTCCCGTACCATTCCATAAGTGTGTCATTGTCATGGGTGCCGGTGTATATGATCATATTTTCTGTGTCTTCCGAGATATCACGGGCGTACTTTCCGCCTGTCTCAATGGAAAAGACAAGGATCTTCATGCCCTTTAAATGGTAGTGCTCTTTCAGCGTCAGAACCTCCGGACGCAGATCTCCCAGATCTTCCGCCACCAGCTCCACGTCGGGCAGCTTCTCTGTCAGCAGATCCAGCACCTCGTACCCGGGCGCCTCGATCCAGTCTCCCTCCACGGCTGTAGGGCAGGAGGCCGGGATCTTCCAGTAGGTATCAAAAGCGCGGAAATGATCGATGCGCACAATGTCAAAGAGCTTTCCGCTGTAGCCGATCCGGTCCAGCCAGAACTGATAGTTCTGCTCCTTCATGTAGTCCCAGTCGTAGATAGGATTGCCCCATCTCTGCCCTGTCTCACTGAAATAGTCCGGCGGAACGCCTGCTATGAAGATGGGACGTCCGTCCGTGTCCAGAAGGAAATTGTCCTTTCCTCCCCACACGTCCACAGAGTCCACGCCCACGTAGAAGGGCACGTCCCCCATGATGCGGATACCGTTTTCGTTGGCCGCTTTTTTCACCTTCATCCACTGGCAGAAGAACATATACTGGAGGAACACCTGGAAATCCGCCTCTTCCTTTTCCGGGGCAGTCAGCTCCCGCCGGGTCTTGGTCCAGTTTTTATCCTCCTCTTTCCACTCGTTCCAGCATGTGCCGCCGTTGCTTATCTTAAGGGCGCGGAACACGCCGTACTCCCAGGCCCACTCCTGCCGGGCGAAGGTCCGGAACTCTTCCTTCTGGTCCAGCCCCTGCTCCCGGAATGCCTGCCAGGCCTCCTTAAGATAGGGAAGCTTGAAAGCGCGCACCGCATCGTAATCCACCCGGACTGCCTTTTCCCGGAACACCTCCGGCTGCTCTTTCAGAAGTCCCTCCTGGAAAAGCACATCCAGACTGATATACAGCTCATCTCCTGCGTAGGATGAGTAGGGCTGATAAGGCGAATTGCCGTAGCCCACAGGGTTCAGGGGAAGGATCTGCCAGATCCCTGCCCCGCTTTCCTTCATCATCTCAATCCATCTGTATGCCGCCGGGCCCAGCTCCCCGATCCCTGTCCGGGAGGGGAGGGAGGACACGGGCATCAGTATGCCTGTCTGTCTCATGATAATACCTCTCTTATCTATTTTACAGATGCCAGATGTCTCTGTTGTACTCCGCGATGGTGCGGTCTGAGGAGAAGAAGCCTGCCTTTGCAATGTTCACCAGCATCTTCTTCGCCCACGCTGTCTCATCCTCGTAGTCTGCGAGCATCTGCTCTTTTGTGCGGATGTAATCCTTCACATCCAGAAGGGTCATGAACCAGTCTTTGCCCACGATCTCCTTGTAGAGTCTTCCCAGGTTCACCGGATCGCCGATCATGATCATCTCCTTGCTGATGATAAAGTCCACCAGCCCCTCGATCTGCGGATCGCTCTCGTAGATGGCTCTGGAATTGTAGGCGCTGTCAGCGTAGAGCTGGATGACCTTCTCGGACTTCTCGCCGAAGATATAGATGTTGTCATCCCCCACAAGCTGGTGGATCTCCACATTTGCACCGTCCTCGGTTCCCAGTGTCACGGCTCCGTTCAGCATGAACTTCATGTTTCCGGTTCCGGAGGCCTCCTTGGACGCCAGGGAGATCTGCTCGGAGATGTCGCAGGCCGGGATCAGCTTCTCAGCCTTCGTCACATTGTAGTTTTCCACCATGACGATGCGCATGTACTTGTTGACATCCGGATCGTTGTTCACAAGCTGCTGCAGGCAGAGGATCAGATGGATGATGTCCTTTGCAATGGTGTAGGCCGGAGCAGCCTTGGCGCCGAAGATCATGGTGATGGGTCTTGCCGGCAGGTTGCCCTTCTTGATCTCCTTGTATTTGTAGATGGCGTAGAGGGCGTTCATCTGCTGTCTCTTGTACTCGTGGAGACGCTTGATCTGGATGTCAAATACGGAATTCTCGTCCACGTCCACATCCTGGGTCATCTTCAGATAGTTCTTCAGCTCCACCTTGGCGTCTTTCTTGATCTCCCTGAGGCGCTGAAGCACTTTCTCGTCATCCTTGTATGCCAGCAGTTTCTCAAGCTGGGAAGCGTCCTCCACATACTCTTCTCCGATAAGCTCCTTCAGATAATCCGCAAGCTCATGGTTGCAGTGGAGAAGCCAGCGGCGGAAAGTGATGCCGTTTGTCTTGTTGTTGAACTTCTCCGGGTAAATATCATAGAAAGGCTTCAGCTCGGACTCTTTCAGTATCTCTGTGTGGAGGGCAGCCACACCATTCACCGCGTAGCCGTAGTGGATGTCGATATGGGCCATGTGTACCCGGTCCATCTTGTCGATGATGTATACTCTCTCGTCATGGAAGTCTCTTCTCACCCTTGCGTCCAGCTCACGGATGATGGGCATAAGCTGGGGAACCACCTTCTCCAGGTAAGCGATGGGCCACTTCTCCAGAGCCTCTGCCAGGATGGTGTGGTTTGTGTAGGCGCATGTCTTTCTCACCACATCAACGGCTGTGTCCATATTGAAGCCCTTCTGGGTTGTCAGAATACGGATCAGCTCCGGGATCACCATGGTAGGATGGGTGTCGTTGATCTGGATGCACACATGCTCGTGGAGGTGATACAGGTTCACGCCTCTCTCCTGCGCCTCTTTCAGAATGAGCTGGGCCGCGTTGCTGACCATGAAGTACTGCTGATAGATACGCAGAAGCTGTCCCGCCTCGTCGCTGTCATCCGGGTAGAGGAAGAGGGTCAGGTTCCTGCGGACATCACTCTTGTCAAACTGAATGCCGTCGTGGATCATGCTCTCGTCCACGGTATCGATGTCAAAGAGATGGAGCTTGTTGCAGCCGCTCTTGTATCCCGGCACGTCAATATCGTACATGGTGGAAGTAAGTGTAAAGTCCTTAAATGGCACTTCAAAATGGCAGTCTGTCTTTGTAAGCCATGAATTGTCTGTGATCCAGGGGTTTTTGTCCTCCCACTGCTTGTTGTCCGCAAACTTCTGGAGGAACAGTCCGTCATGGTAATTAAGGCCCACGCCGTCCCCGGCAAGTCCCAGTGTGGCGATGGAGTCAAGGAAGCAGGCCGCCAGACGTCCAAGGCCTCCGTTTCCAAGGGAGGGCTCCAGCTCCACTTCCTCGATCTGTGTCAGATCGTGGCCGTATTTTTTCAGCACTTCCCTTGTCTCCTCAAAAAGTCCCAGGTTGATCAGATTGTTGGACAGAAGCTTTCCAATCAGAAATTCCGCGGAAATGTAATATAATTTCCTGTCTCCTGTGTTGGCCTTCATGCCCTGCATTTTTTCCTTTGTCACAAAGAGAAGGGCTGTGTAGATCTCCTCCTTTGTGGCGTCTTTGATATCTTTCTGAAATTTTTCCTGCAATACACGCTGTAATGCCTGTTCCATAATGAATACTCTCCTTTTCACATCTGATATTTCATAAACACTACGGTATTATCATACCCTATTTTTCCAGTTTTTCATAGACCCGAATCAGTTCTCCCACACTCCAGGCCTGGGCGAAACACCCTCTGGAAACCGTGGGGAACGCCCCGTCATAGATCTCAGGAAGCTGTCCTGCGCATCCCTCTCTCAGGGCGCTCTCCAGTCCTTCCATCTGCTCTTTCACCTTTTCTTTCGCAGCCCGGGAATAACCGTGGACTTTCAGATAAGCCAGGTAGTAGGCTCCCAGGGGGAAGGGCCAGACCGTCCCCTGGTGGTAGGCCATGTCCCGCTCCCTCATCTCGCCTCCGTAGGAGGGGTGGAACTGGGGATCGTCCTTCTCCAGGGTTCTCAGTCCGCAGGGGGTCCACAGCTTCTCAAAGACGGTCTCCACCACTCTTTTCTCCTTCTCCTCATCCAGCATGGTAAAGGGGAAGGATACGGCCCAGATCTGGTTGCACCGGATCTGACCGTCCGCGCCGGTTCCGGACACCAGATCCTTAAGGCACCCCTTCTCCTCCATCCAGAACTTTTCTGTAAAGGAACGCTTCACCTGCTCTGCCAGCCTGGCGTATTCTCCCGGCTCCTTTCCCGGCAGGGGGGCCAGGTGCTCCATGATCTGCAGGGCGTTGTACCAGTACGCGTTGATCTCCACCGGTTTCCCGTGGCGGGGAGTGGGAAGGATATCCCCGATGCGCACGTCCATCCACGTCACCTGGTCCAGCCCCTGTCCTGCCATGATAAGGCCGTCCCCGTCCATGTGGATGCCGTAGTCCGTACCTGTTCTGTAGGCCTCGATGATCCGCTCCATCACCGGGTACATCTCCCGGACAAAGTCCCCATCTTCCGTCTTTTCATAATAAAGCCAGACGCAGTTAATAAAGAGAAGGGCCGCGTCCACCGTATTGTACAGGGGCTCATTTTCCCCCTCCGGGAAGAGGTTGGGCATAAGGCCGTCCTTCTCATAGGCCGCAAATGTGCGGAGAATATCCTTTGCCGTGTCGTACTGTCCTGTGGACAGGCAGACGCCGGGCAGCGCGATCATGGTGTCCCGCCCCCAGTCCTCAAAGAAGGGGAAGCCGGCCAGGATGGTCTTTCCCTCTGTGGAGGCTCTCTCTGACACAAACTGGGCCGCGCTCTTTACAAGCACATCCGCCATTTCGTCTTGGAAACCAGCCTTCCGGGACAGTTCCTGCCGGAACTGCTTCGCCCGCTCTACGACCTCCCGGGCCCCGGGAAAGACAAATGTCTCCCCCGGCGTCTCCAGGTGCCAGACCACCTCCAGGACTCTCTCCTCCCCCGTGGGAACCGTCATTCCCATCTGATGGAGGGCCACGGCGGACCCCCTCTCTCTTCTGCCGTCGCAGGCGTCATAGCGGTAATAGTATGTCTCTTTTTCCGGACTGATCTTCCTGTCATGGCCGTTCGTCCGGAAAACCAGCGTCCCGGCCTCCCCGGCAATTTTCCCGTCCACAAAGGCAGGCTCCCTGCCCGGATCCAGATCCTCCCCCTTGGGGCTGAACTGGTAGAAGGGCGTAACCAGAAAGGTTCTGGCCTCCCGGCTCCTGTTGGCAATCTCATAGCGCAGGGCAATGGTGTTCTCCCCCTGCTCCATGGCCGCCTCCTTGCGGATCTCCACACCATCTGCCTGGAAATGCCAGACGGGCGTGTCCTCCCATGTAAAGGAGGAAAGATACCGGTATCCCGCCTCCCCCGGGCCGTCCGCCATCTCCTGGGTGGAGAGGACCGTGTCCCCCACCTGCTCCCGGAGACGGTGGATGATGTTGTACCTGCTGTTGGGGGATTTCACACAGGCCATGAAAAACGCGTGATCGTTTCTGGCCGCCGCCCCGGCTGCTGTAAGAGACGAGAAACCTCCCAGGCCGTTTGTCATCAGATAGCAGGTCTCCTCGCTTCTTTCTACTGTCTTAAACTCCTGTCTGCCGTATATCCACTTCATCTCTTACTTCTCCTGTTCCCTTCTTCCAAGTATGACCATGCTCACCGGCTCCACAGCGATCTCTCCCCGGGCCGGCTCCGGCTTCTCCCACCGGAAGCTGTCCTGTCCGTCAGCCAGCACTTCCCAGTCTCCCGCGGGCAGCTGGCAGTCCTCCCGCTCCTTCCGGCTGTTGTAGATCACCTGGACGGTGTCCCAGGCAGCCCTCTGGCGTCCTGCCCCGGGCTGGTTGTCCACGAAAAAGCCTACCACGCCGTCCCTGGTCCACTGGCCGTATATGCGTCTCCAGGCCTCCCGGCTCTTGTCGCACAGTCCGGGCAGCCGTTTCCTAAGGGCGATCAGTCCCCTGTAGTAGTCCACAAGCTCCCGCTCCCGCCAGGCCTTTCTCCAATCCAGACGGTTGATCTCTATGGGGGCGTTGTAGCTGTCCTCCATACCGTCCTTGGACCGGGCAAACTCCTCGCCGGACAGAAGGAAAAGCCTTCCCTGGCAGGTCATGTAGATCCCTGCAGCCAGCCGGTACTCCCGCTTCCTCAGCTCCTCGTCCGTGGTAGTCTCGGAAAGTTTGTCCCAGAGTGTCTGGTTGTCGTGGGAGGACACATAGGTGATGATCTGGGAGGGCGCCTTGGCGCCGGAGGGTCCGTCCCCGCCGCACCAGGCCCGGACACTGTTTAAGATCTCCGTCTCCATGCCCGGAGCGCCGTTTACAAACCCGGGTTCTTTCAGCTCCAGGGCTGATCCCTTGATGGCGTCCCTTGTATTGTCGCAGAACATCCCTGTGTTTTTGTCCAGATTGTGAATGTTCTGCTTTAATGCCTGCTCCTTTTCCTGCTCCATGGCCGTGCGGTCCGCCGCCCAGGGCTCCCCGAAAAGGATCTTCTCTCCCTTGCCATACCGCTCGTCCAGGGCGGCGCGGATCCGGTTCATAAGATCCACATCCAGAAGCCCCATCAGATCAAACCGGAACCCGTCCATATGGTACTCCTGCGCCCAGTAGAGGACGGACTCCAGAATATATTTTGCGCACATCTCCCGCTCGCTGGCCACATCGTTGCCGCAGGCGGAGCCGTTGGAGGCGGTGCCGTCCTCGTTTACCCGGTAGAAATACCAGGGCACGGTCCGCTGGAACCAGGAGTCCAGGGAGTAGGTGTGGTTGTACACCACATCCATGATGATCCGGAAGCCCTGGGCGTGGAGGGACTGGATCATCTCCTTCAGCTCCCGGATGCGCACCTCTCCCCGGGAGGGGTCTGTGGAGTAGGATCCCTCCGGCACATTGTAGTTCACCGGGTCATAGCCCCAGTTGAAATCCGCCCCCTTGCCGGTCTCATCCACAGAGCCGTAATCGTAGACCGGCATAAGCTGGATGTAATTCACTCCCAGCTCCTTCAGATAGGAAATGCCGGTGGGATGCACGCCGTCCCCGTCCAGGGTTGTGTCTGTGTGGAGAAACGCCGTGTATTTCCCCCTGGTCTCTTCCGGAAACCCGCCGGATCTGTCCCAGGAAAATTCCTTCACATGAAGCTCATAGATCACCGTCTCCTGCTCCAGGGCGGGCGGCCGGTCTTCCTGCCACCCCTCCGGATCCGTCTTCCCAAGATCCACCGCCATGCTGCGCTGGCCGTTGATCCCACAGGCACGGGCGTAGGGATCAGCAGAAAAAACCGTACGGCCCTCCATCTGCAGGGTAAAATCATAATAGATTTCGTGTAGATTTCGCTGCGTACGGTATTCCCATATCCCCTTTTCCCCCTTTATCATGCAGTGCTTTTCAAAAGCCTCCGACCCGCTCCCCTGCCTGTACAGGTTCAGCGTAACGGCGTCTGCAAAAGGGCTCCACAACCGGAAAGAGGTTCCTTTCTGTGTGACAAGGGCGCCCAAAGACGCGCCCACACACACATATTTTTCTTTAAATTCCTGTGTTGAATAAATGTCTTTCCACTGTTTTGCTGTCTTTCTCATCCTGCCACACCTCACACTGTTGTTTGTATTTATCCTTCCATGGTCCTAAGATCTCTTAGCCTTTCACTGCTCCGGAAAGTCCGTCCACGTAGTATCTCTGCATGAACAGGAAGAGAGCGGCGATCGGTATGGAGATCAGCACCGCGCCTGCGGCAAAGCTTGTGTACCAGCTGTCGATGTACTCCTTCTGCAGCATCTGCCACAGCCCGATGGCGATGGTGTACTGGTCCGAGTTAGCCCGGCAGATAACTTTGGCAAAAATGAAGTCCAGCCAGGGTGACATGAAGGACGTCAGTACTGTGTAGATAATGATGGGCTTGCTTAAGGGCAGCGTGATCTTTGTGAAGATCTGCCATCTCGTACATCCGTCCAGAAGCGCCGCCTCATCCACCGCGATGGGGATGGTGTCGAAAAATCCTTTGGCGATCTGGAAGGAAAGGCCGGCTCCTCCGGAGTACACAAGGATCAGCGCAACCCGGATCAGATTGCCCTCCGTCATTCCCATTGCCTTCAGTATAAAGTACACGGCTATCATGGACATGAAGCCGGGGAACAGTCCCAGGATCATGGCCATATTCATGTAGGGCTTTCTCAGCTTAAATTTCAGCCTGGACAGGCAGTAGGAAACCGCCAGCACATAGAAAGTCGAAAGGATACAGGAAAAGATGGCGATGATCAGCGTATTCATGAACATCTGCGGGAAGTTCAGAATGGATGTATCCGTAAATAGTTTCACATAGTTATCCAGCGTAAAGGACTGGGGGAAGAAGGTGGACACGTAGGACCCTTTCTCTGCCCGGAAGCTGGTTAGGATGACCCAGATGATGGGGAACACCCAGATGACAGCCAGCACACCCAGCACCACATGGACGATGGAGTTGTTGATAAAACGTCTTCTCTTTGCAGAATGCATTTTCTGTCCTGCCATTTTCTAGAACCCTCCTTCTTCTTTGTATGATCTGCTGTTCCGGTATGTGAACAGAGCTCCCACAGCCAGGATGATGAACGTCAGGATACCGATGACCGCGCCGATATTGTAGTACTGCTTGTCAATGGTCAGCTTGTACAGCCAGGTTACAAGCAGGTCCGTGCTTCCTGCCGTGGACGACAGATCCGTCACCGGGTCTCCTCCCGACAGCAGGTAGATGACGTTAAAGTTGTTGACGTTTCCTGTAAATGTAACGATAAGGTACGGTGTCGTCACGTACAGCATGTAGGGCAGCGTGATCTTTGTAAAAGTCTGGAATGCGTTGGCTCCGTCCACCTTGGCCGCCTCGTAGAGCTCCGCCGGAATATTCTGAAGCACGCCGGTAAGCTGCAGCAGGGTGTAGGGAACACCTACCCAGATATTGACCACGATGACCGTCACACGGGCCCATGTGGGATCCGTGAAGAATGGAAGGCTGGCATCCTGGGCAATGAGGCCCAGATTTCTCAGCAGCACGTTGATGGCTCCCTCGGGCTGCAGCATAGTCCGCATGATCAGAAGGGATACGAACATAGGCACCGCACAGGAGAGCACAAAGCAGAACCTCCAGAAGCCTTTGGCCCTTGTCCCCTTCCGGTTGATCAGAAGAGACACGATCATACCGAAGATATAGTTGCTGAATGTGGCAAAGAATGCCCACACAAGAGTCCATACCAGCACAGGCCAGAATGTGCTTCCGATGATACTGCCGGAGTCAAAGAGGGCTGCGAAGTTTTCAAGCCCCACCCAGTCAAACAGCATCAGATGGTTGTCGATCTTGCTGTAGTTCGTGAACGCCATGCAGATCATAAAGATCAGCGGCAGCACGGTAAAGGCAAAGATAAATACTACCGGCGGCGTCATGAGAAGCCTGTGCAGGTTCTCGTGAAGCAGGGATTTCAGATCCTCTCTGAAATTGTTGACGTGGCGCCCCTCTTTTGCCAGGCACTCCGCCTTGTAGGCGCTCCTTAAAGCTCCCCGCCATGCGCAGACCATAAGCAGCGTCAGAAGCACGGTAGCCACGCCGTACAGAAGGATCAGCACCGACTGGTCGCCCTCTGTGTATGTGTAGATCTGGTTGGCCTCATCCCACACTTCCTTCTGGGGTACGGAACCCAGGGAGGGGAGCATGGCCAGAAAGCCGGCCCCGTTTACCACCATAAACACAATGTATGCCACTTCCACGGCCAGATAGATCAGTCCTTTTATGATCTGTCCGTGCATAATATTTCCAAATCCCATGAGGACCATGGAGAGCTTTGTCTCCATACCGCCCTCTCTGATGGCTCTCGTACATGTATAGGGAGTCGGAAAATCATTTACTTTCTTTTTTATAATTCCCATCCTCGTCACCTCATTGCCTTCTGTTATGAAATTCCATCACTGTTCATTGCATCGTTCATCTCTTCGGTCTGCTCCGCTGCATTGTCGTGGGTAATGTTTCCGTTTCGGATACCCTTGCCCATGTTCTCCACAGGCGTCCAGCAGTTGTTCATCTTAGACACAAAAGGCTGAAGGATGGACGTGTTTTCAAATGTATTGTTCTGGGCAGCCACAAGCTCGTCCCCGGCAAAATCCGGCTGCTCCAGCAGTTCCGTGTGGCAGGGGATGACGCTGCACATCTCGTAGTGTGCCTGCTGCGCCTCCTCAGATCCAAGGAACACAGCCAGCTCGATGGCCGCCACCATGTTGTCACAGTTTGGATTGACCCCGATGGCCTTGGATCCGGCGTAAGCCATCATCTGCACTTCTTTCCCGTTCAGTGTGTAGGAAGGCAGAGAGGCAACCCCCATGTTGTCGCCCAGCGCTTCCTTCACCGCGTTGGCGTCCCATGATCCCGAGAACATGGCGTTGATGCTGCCGTCGCGGAGTCCCGCGATACCGGAGCCGTCGGCGTCGATGCGGAAATTCGGATGGCTCTCCAGATCGATCAGATAATCCGTCACTTCCTGTGCTTTCTCACCGCCAAAATCCACGCCTGCGTCCTCATCAGTACCGTCTCCGAACAGGATGCAGCCGTTGCCGATATAGAAGGCCGGCAGATACCAGGAGTTTGTGAAGGGGAAGGATACCACTCCCTTCTCCAGCATGGTGTCAAGGTTCTTGATATCCTCCTCGGAAAATACCGATTTGTCGTAGTACATGAACCATGTGTTGGTGGTGAAAGGCACGCCGTAGAGGTTGTCGTCCATGGTAAGGGACGCGATAACCTCCTCCGAGTTGTTTGACTCGATCTCATTTCTGTACTTTCCGCCGAATTTCGCCAGTGCATTGGCGTCCGTCATGGTGGTCAACGTGTCGTTGGCAAACATGAACACATCCGCGCTGGCCTCCGGGTCCTGGGACACCTGCCCGGCAGCGCTGGCCTCGTCGGCCACACCGTAGACAAATGTAATGTCCCACTCAGGATGCTCATCCGCAAACCTCTCGCACATTGTCTGAAGCCATTCTCCGCTGTCCTTTGACTGGTCATTGGACGGAGACCATACCATAAGCCGGACCTTTTCCGCGCCATCGGAAGCATCATCTCCCGAGGCGGCACATCCGGTCAGTCCTGCCAGCAGCCCTGCTGTGAGCAGCAGAGCCAACCCTCTTTTCATCATCACTTCATCTCCATTTCTTTAAAAGTTTCGTATTGTTTCGTTATTTTAACAGCATACTCTATTTGTCTCACCTCGTCAACAAAAATATTGTGCGTTTTCTTTGAATTGTATGTTTTTCATAGATTGCGTTCCAGATTTTTATGCATTTTCACAATATGCCTTATCCTCTCTTTTCTAAACTCGCCGAAACTTATTGTGTTTTTACGCAATATCACATTGATTTCCACGAAACTTTCCTCTATAATAAATACATCTATTTCCACATAAAAAAGGGGGGCCGGAAAAATGGTTACAATACAGGATATTGCGGACAGGCTGGGCATTTCCAAGGGAACAGTGTCCAAAGCTCTCAACGGTGCATCCGACATCAGCGAAACTTTACAAAAAAGTGTACTGGAGACAGCGGTGGAGATGGGATACTCCAAACTGCGCCGCCCCGGCGGCATCCGGAAGCTCTGTATCCTTATAGAGAATATGGAATACCAGGAACCCCACCAGTTCGGCTACGAGATCATCCTGGGCTTCCGGCAGATGGCCGAGCCGGCCGGCTATACCGTAGATATCGTCCCGGTGACAGAAAAGCTGCAGAAAAGCTCCTCCTACGACGCCTTCATGCTGAAGAACGATTACCTGGGCTCTTTTGTTCTGGGATTTTCCTTAAGCGATCTCTGGATGAAAGATTTCCACACAAGCCACACCCCCACTGTCCTCTACGACAACTACGTCATGGCCAATCCCCACATCGCCTACGTGGGAATTGACAACAACGAGGGCATGGAGCTGGCTGTGGCCCACCTGAAGAATCTGGGACACAAGAAGATCGGATACTTAAGCCACGCTCTTGGTTCCCACATCATGCAGGTGCGGCACAAAGCCTTCTTTGCAGCCCTCCGCCAGAATGGTCTGAAGACGGATCCCACCTATGCCGGGGCTTCCTACTACATCTCCCAGTGCATGGAGAAACACCTGCCCCGCCTTTTAAAGATGGGCGTCACAGCCGTCATCTGCAGCCACGACCAGATCGCCAACGCAGCCCTGGTGCAGTGCCAGCAGATGGGATACCGGGTCCCCTCAGACGTCAGCATCATCGGTTTTGACGATCTGCCTATCTGCGCCTACACTTCCCCGCCCCTCACCACCGTGCGCCAGGAGAGGGTGCAGCTTGGGAAAAGCGGGTATTATGCCCTGGAGAGCCTGATGAACCATGTGGCCATCGGCACTCTGCTGCTCCACGCCAGCCTGGTGGTGAGGAGCTCAACAGACACAGCCAAAAAAAAGACGGATCCTGCTGTATAGGATCCGCCTTTGTCTTATCTTGCATCAGCTCCGGGATGTCCCAGAAGCGACGCCCGTATGTCGTGCTCCAGCTTCTCCAGCTCCGCCTCCGCCTCCTGCCGTTTCCTGCGGCCCTCCTGCTGGATGCGGACCGCCTCGCTCATGGTGCTGATCAGGTTCTCGTTTGCCTTCCTCAGCGTCGCGATATCCACGATGCTCCGCTCTGACTCCCTCGCCACGTCCAGGGTGTTCTGCCTGAGCTTCTCCGAGTTCTGCAAAAGGAGCTGGTTCGTCGTATCGGTAATATTTCGCTGCAGCTTCAGAGCCTCCTGCTGCCGGTACAGTCCCAGCGCCATGACCATCTGGCTCTTCCACAGGGGGATAGTCTCCTGGATCGCCGTCTGGATCTTGTCAGCCAGAAGCTTGTCATTGTTCTGTACAAGCCGGAGCTGCGGGGCCGTCTGGATGGCGATGGTCCGGCTTGTCTTCAGATCATGGATCTTCTTCTCAAACTGGTTCACCGTGTCCTCAAAGTCCCGAACGATCTGGGCGTTCATGGGATCGCCGCTCCTCTCGGCCTCGGCCCGCAGGGAGGGAAGCGTCTGTTCCCGCAACTCCTGCAGCTTCTCCTCTCCGGCCGCAATGTAGAGCTGAAGCTGCCGGAAGTAGGACAGGTTTTTCTCATACATAGCATCCAGCATGCCGATGTCTTTGAGCATCTCCATCCGGGCCTCTTCCAGTTTGCCCTCGATCCTGTCCACCTGGACTTCCAGCTTCTCGTACTGCATGAGGAATTTCTTCACTTTGGACTCCGCCTTCTTAAAAATGCCCATGATCCCGCCCTCTTTCTCCAGGGAGTCAAAGTCCAGTCCCTCCACATTGGCGATAAGCCCGGTCATCAGCTCACCCACATATCCCGTATCCTTTGCGCGGACGTTATCCAGGATATTCTCAGAAAAATCCGCGATGTTCTGCTTCGCTCCGGCACCGTACTGCATCAGCATCTGGGAATCCGTCAGATCGATCTGCTCCTTCAGCTCCTCCACCTTGCGTCTCTCATCCGGCGTGAGCAAAGTGATCTGCTCCTTGAGGGTGTCCGGCGTCTCCTCCGCTGGCACATCCGCCGCCTGTCCTCTCTGCTTTCTCAACGTATCCAGGGTTATCTCTGCCATAGTCATTCTTTCCTTTCTGTTATTTTAGCCGGGTCCTTTACCGGAGCCCGTCTATGATCCGGCGCATCACATCGTAGGAGGGCACCTGCGCCACCTGAGTGATATTGTCCGCGATGCCTGTCACGCCGAGCTCCTTGTCAGATATCTCGTAGTTTCCCGTGCGGAAACCGTGTTTTTCCCACGCCAGCTTCTGCACTCCTTCATCCTGCAGCCCACGGATCAGGGTCTTTCCCGCATCATCCAGGGCGATCAGGACATGGGCAGACCACACGGTAGGAGCCGGGTAGAGCACGACGATGTCATCCCTGACCGCCTCATACTCGTCCGGATGCAGCATGGCATACTCGATGATCTGGCTCTCGTACCCCGCCGCGATGGGGGTGGCTCCCACGCCCATCCGCAGGAACTGGCTGAACAGATCCGAGGAGGAGGTCTCCATGTAGCCCAGCTTTCCGAAAATCGCCTGGAGCTGGGGCAGGATCTCGTCCACCTTCTCCGGAGTCAGCGTCTGCCCCCCGTTCAGCACATCCGCCAGAAGAGCCGCAAACATATTGCCCGAGTTGGAGCGGGCCGGGTCTGTGGTGTCCACCGAGACTGTACCGTACAACTCCGGCACACCGATGTCCGCCCAGGCCGTATCATTCTGGATCAGCTCCACCAGCTTTGCCATGTCGATGTAGTTCACGTCCCCGTCCTTCGCGATCAGCCCCTGGCTGTCAAAGGCATCCAGCACCATCTTATGGGTGTAGAGGACAATGGGCGTGTTGAGGAGGATCTCGCTCTGGGCCGGGCTGCCGTGGAGCTCCTCATAGTACTCCAGTGCAATACTGCTGGACGGGAAGAGATAATTTCTCCCCTCCAGGTCCGCTGTCATCATGTCCAGGGAGCCAGCCTTGGAGTAGTCCACCTCCAGGCCGTATTTCTCTCCGAGGATAGACAGTACCTCCTCGTCTTCCAGAAACCCGATCTTCTCGCCTCCCACATAGCCGGATACTGCCGTCCGCGGCTGCGTCTTCCCTGTTTCCTTCTTCTCGCCGTCCCCCGAACCGCCTGTCAGGAGGTAGATGCCTCCCACAGCAGCCATCACGCAGATCAGCAAGACAAGTCCTATGATCTTCTTCCTCATGTATTACACTCCTGTCTCCTTTTTGTTTCTTAAGCTGTCCCTCTCCTCACCACGGTCTTCTTCCCGCCTGATCTCGTACCCCTCCGAGCGGAGCGTCTGCTTAAGCAGATTCAGGTCAGCCTCCATATCCATCAGTTCGTTCTGCATCAGTTTCTGGAACTGCATCTGGAAGGCATCCTTGAGCGTCGAGACCGCCTCCGCCGTGTTCTGAAAGATCTTCTCCGACTCATCTGTGAGAAGCCTGGTGTCCTGGAGCTCCACATAGTTCTCCAGCACATTGGCAGCTGTCTCCTGGTAGTAGTCGATGTACCGTCTGGCGGAGGGGATCTTCTTCGGATTGTCGGTCAGGAATTTCAGGATGTTCTCCGCAATGGCGATCAATTCAGACGCGGACTGGCTCAGTCCCGGCGCCTGGATCCTGTCCGCCGCCTCCCGCATTCGCCGGTAATCGCGTCCTGCCTCCTGCAGCCTTTCATGGAGCACCTCCCCGTTCCCCAGCTTCTCGATGTCGATCCGCCCGATCCTCCTGACCGGGCGCAGCACCAGGAGGAACCCGGCGTAGGACACAATGGAGAGCCCCATGCATAGAAGAATGTTCCACCCAAGCCCCACAAGAAGTGCGGCGAAAAGCAGAAGCGCCAGGACGGCGGAGACAGCGATGCTTACGATTTCTTTCCATTTATCTTTCATATTACTAGTTGTATCCTTTCACACTGCGGAAGGCCTCTGTAAGATCCTGCGTCCCGTCAAAGACACGGCCTCCCGTTGCTTCTGCCAGTTCCTCCAGCTGCGTGGGATCCGCCGCCCCGAAAGTGATGGAGAACACCGGCACATCGATCCCCAGGGTATCCCAGGCATTCTGAAACGTCCGGTAATTGTAGTCCGACACGCCGTCCGTCATCAGAATGATGGCAGGCGTATACTTTTCCAGATCGTAGGACGACGCCTCAGCCAGAGCCTGCGCCGCCGCGTTGTAGATATCCGTGCCGCCCGCGATCTGGAAATCCGCCACCTTCTGGTAGAGCTGCGCCAGAGCCTCGTCAGAGTCGTCCGCCGCCCGCTCTATATCCAGAATCGTGTTGTCAAAGAAGATCACCTCGTTGACCTCCCCCGCATTCGCCTGCAGGAAATTTTTGCTGGCATTCTCCTGCAGCAGGATCTGGGACATGGCGTCTTTGAGCTGCGTCTCCCCGGTCCCCTCCATGCTGCCGGAGAAATCCAGGCAGTAGATGTTGAGGGAGGGCTTCTTAAAGCTTGTCTGGTACAGGTTCAGCGCCTCCATCAGCACGTCTGAGTCCGGCATCTGGATGGGCGAGAGGATCCGCTCCGTGTCGATGCCCCACTCTTCCTTAAAAACATCTCTGTTCTCATCCGAGACACCGTTTGCGCTGATGCGCCGTCCGGTTGCCTCGATCTGACTCTGTGCCTCCTCAGACAGCAGATACTGCTGCACAGCCTGGAACGCCTCCTCCTTCTGGCTGTCCCCGTGATCCACATACCCGAGGGGTGAGTCCGCGATGGACAGTCCGTCGTAGGGGTAGACGATATAGAGCGGCTCCTTTCCCTCGCTCTCCAACTGCCGGTTGGCGTCGATGATCAGGCACTCGTAGTTGACCATGGCGTCGTAGTCCTCCTTGAGGAACAGGTCCTTCAGCCAGTCGGAGCTGCCTGAGCTGCGCTCCACGCCGCCAAGGAGTCCCGTAATGTCATCCCGGAGCCGCTCCCCCTGCAGGTCTCCCACTGTCATGCCCTCCTGCTTGCCGAGCAGCGCGTATAGAAAGCCGATATAGGCGCTGGCCCCGGAGTTGGACTGGGTGGCGCTCGTCATGCAGAAACTCATCTTCCCGTCCTGTATGGCGGCCAGGATGTCTTTCACAGACACGTCTTTCTCCTTAAATCCCAGCTCCTCCGCCAGGCTTTCCCGGATACCGAAGACAACCGGCGTCATGGAGATGGACTGGCTGTGCTTCACCAGATGGTCCACATCCCCCATAGACAGCCAGATGCTGCTGGCCGGCCAGACGGCGTCATACTCTTCCGCCCCGCCCTCCAGCTCCCGCATGATGTCTACGGAGCCCTTGTAATCCATCTCGATCTCCACGCCGGTTGCCTGGCTGCACTCGTCTATCACCGTCTCCAGCTCCTCGTTCTCCGACCCGGACAGGATGCGGATCGTCCCGTCCGCCTTCAGGATCTCAGAGGACGTATCCTGACTCTGTTCTTCCGCCTGCGGTTCACCCGGCGCTCCTCCGCATCCTGTAAGCAGGAGTGTAGGAGCCAGCAGTCCGATCAGGGCTGTTCTTACTCTTCTTTTCCTCATAAGCTAATTCCTTTCCTTGACCTGCGCGGCGCATGCCGCTGTGTGATCCTTCTTCTTCTATTTTCCTTTATTTTATGCATTTGCTCTATCAACTCC
>CBJMC01400__coassemble_195_pt1 | contig 22953 bp, 19 predicted proteins | sample CBJMC01400__metabat2_low_PE_044 | metagenome-assembled genome bin CBJMC01400
AAAATACGATCAAGAGGAAGGGAGATTTTAAGACCATGTCAGATAAGATCATTGAAAACAACCAGGTAACTATCATGGGACAGATCGCATCAGGATTCACATTCAGCCACACAGTGTTCGGGGAAGGATTTTACATGGTGGATGTGCTGGTGCGGCGTCTGAGCACCTCCAAGGACAGGATTCCGCTTATGATCTCGGAGCGTCTTCTGGACGTGACACAGGATTACACGGGCGAATTTATCATGGCCAGCGGGCAGTTCCGGTCCTACAACCGTCACGAGGAGCAGAAAAACCGGCTGATCCTGTCCGTCTTTGTGCGGGAAGTGTCTTTCATCGATGAGGAGCCGGACGGGGCCAAGACCAACACCATCCTGCTGGACGGCTACATCTGCAAGCTGCCTGTCTACAGGAAGACGCCCCTCGGGAGGGAGATTGCGGATCTTTTGCTGGCTGTCAACCGGCCCTACGGAAAGTCCGACTATATCCCCTGTATCTGCTGGGGAAGGAATGCCCGGTTTGCCGCCTCTTTTGAGGTGGGGGAGCACGTGCAGGTGCTGGGCAGGATCCAGAGCAGGGAGTATGTGAAGCGTCTGTCGGAGACTGAGTCGGAGAAGAGGACGGCCTACGAGGTGTCTGTGAGCAAGCTGGAGTGCATGGATGACTGAGGGGTCCATTGACATCGGAAATGAATAATGATACACTTTTTGAAAGATAAATTTTTTGAAGGGCAGGAGGAAGACAATGGCTATTTTTACAGGTGCAGGAGTAGCGCTGGTTACTCCGTTTCACGAAGACGGAAGCGTGAATTTTGATAAACTGGATGAGCTGATCGACTACCATTGCGAGAACGGAACGGACAGTCTGATCATCTGCGGGACGACGGGAGAGTCATCCACTTTATCAGAAGAGGAGCATATGGAGTGTATCAAATTTGCGGTAGAGCGCACAAAGCATCGTCTTCCCGTGATCGCGGGAACCGGTTCCAACGCTACATATACGACCATCGATATGTCAAAGGAAGCTGTGGAGGACGGGGTGGACGGACTGCTGATCGTGACGCCCTACTACAACAAGGCTACGCAGAATGGACTTATCGCCCACTACAAGGCTGTGGCCAGCGAGGCCAAGGCGCCCATCATCATGTACAGCGTAGCCAGCCGGACAGGGCTGAATATCGCGCCGGAGACAGTGGCTACCCTTGTGAAGGAAGTGCCCAACATTGTGGGCGTGAAGGAGGCCTCCGGCAATATCAGCCAGGTGGCAAGGATCATGAGCCTGACAGATGGGAATATCGATCTCTATTCCGGCAATGACGACCAGATCGTGCCCCTGCTGTCCTTGGGCGGAAAAGGCGTGATCTCAGTCCTGTCAAATGTGGCTCCCAAGGAGACGCATGATATCTGTGCGAAATTTTTTGCCGGGGATGTGCAGGGTGCCTGTGAGCTTCAGCTGAAGGCTATCCCACTCATTGAGCAGCTGTTCTGTGAAGTCAATCCCATCCCTGTGAAGAAGGCTGTCAATCTGATGGGAATGGAGTGCGGAGGCCTTCGCATGCCGCTGACGGAGCTGTCGCCGGAGCACGAGAAGAGTCTGGCGCAGGCTATGAGAGATTTCGGAATCAAACTTGCATAAAAGGCAGACAGAGGCAGAAAGGCTGTCTCCTGCGAAGAAGAGCAGGGGGCCTTTCTGCTTTTTGCATAATATTTGCATATATATCCGCAAATAATGACATATATACAATGGAGGAAAAACAAATGGTAAAAGTGATCATGCATGGATGCAACGGAAAGATGGGACAGGTCATCACAAGGCTTGCGGCCGCAGACCCGGAGATGGAGATCGTGGCGGGTGTGGATATGAGGGCCCAGGCTCTGAATGACTACCCGGTCTTTGGAGACATCGGAGAGTGTGGTGTGGAGGCGGACGTTGTCATCGATTTCTCCAACGCGGCGGCTGTGGACCGCCTGCTGGACTGGTGCGGGGAGAAACAGATGCCGGTTGTCCTTTGCACTACCGGGCTTTCAGAGGAGCAGCTGAGCAAGGTGGAGGAGACGGCTAAGAAGACGGCTCTTCTGAAATCTGCTAACATGTCCCTGGGCGTGAACCTTCTCATGAAGCTGCTGCAGGATGCGGCGAAAGTGCTGGCGCCGGAGGGATTTGACATGGAGATCGTGGAGAGGCATCACAATCAGAAAGTGGATGCTCCAAGCGGCACAGCCATTGCCCTTGCGGATTCCCTGAAGGAAGCCCTGGAGGAGGATTATGCATATGTCTATGACAGGAGCGGACAGAGAAAGAAGAGAGACAGCCATGAGATCGGCATATCAGCTGTCCGGGGCGGCACCATCGTGGGCGAGCACGAGGTGATCTTTGCCGGGGAGGACGAGGTGATCGAGTTCAAACATACAGCCTACTCCAAGGCGCTTTTTGCAAAGGGGGCCGTGGCCGCTGCCAAGTTCCTGGCAGGCAAAGGACCGGGCCGCTATGACATGTCTGATGTGATACAGCTGTAAGCTGCAGCAGGGATCATCCCCCTCAGGAGGAAATAGAATAATGGAAGAACTGAAGCTGAAATATCTGGAGAGACTCTCGGATCTGTATCCGTCGATTGCCAAGGCATCCTCGGAGATCATCAACCTGCAGGCCATCCTGAATCTGCCCAAGGCTACGGAGCATTTTCTGACGGATATCCACGGGGAGTACGAGGCGTTTGCCCATGTCCTCAAAAACGGTTCCGGCTCCATCCGCCGCAAGATCAATGATGTGTTTGGGAACACTCTGAGTACCAGGGACAAGCAGTCCCTGGCAACGCTCATCTATTATCCGAGAGAGAAGATGGACAGGATCCGACGGGAAGAGCCGTGTATGGAGGACTGGTATAAGATCACCCTCTACCGGCTCATTGAAGTGTGCAAGTGCACTATGAGCAAGTATACACGGTCCAAAGTGAGAAAGGCGCTGCCCCAGGATTTTGCCTATGTGATCGAGGAGCTGATCACGGAGAAGCCGGATCTTCGGGATAAAGAATTCTACTATAATGCTATCATAAACAGCATCATTGAGACCGAGAGGGCGGAGGAGTTCATTGTGGCCCTGAGCGGTGTTATCCAGCGGCTGACTGTGGATCACCTGCACATTGTGGGCGACATCTATGACAGGGGACCGGGCCCTCACATCATCATGGATCGGCTGATGCAGCACCACTCGGTGGATATCCAGTGGGGCAACCACGACGTGCTCTGGATGGGAGCAGCCGCGGGCCAGAGAGGCTGTATCGCCAATGTGATCCGGATCTGCGCCAGATACGGGAACCTGGATATACTGGAGGACGGTTACGGGATCAATCTGCTCCCCCTGGCCTCCTTTGCCATGGACACCTACGGGGAGGATCCATGTACCTGTTTTGCGCTGAAAGGCAGGGGCGGAGCCACTGTGCGGGAGCGGGAGATGGAGATGAAGATGCACAAGGCGATCTCCATTATACAGTTCAAGGCGGAGGGACAGATTATCCGGAAGAACCCCGGATTTAAGCTGGAGAAGAGGAATCTTCTGCACCATATTGACTTTGAGTCCGGCACCATCGAGATAGAGGGAAAACACTATGAGCTTCTGGACAAGAATTTCCCCACTGTAGATCCGGAGCATCCCTATGCCTTCTCCCCGGAGGAGGCGGACATCATGGACCGGCTGGAAAAGGCATTTCTGAACTGCGAGAAGCTCCAGGCCCACATGCGTTTCCTGCTGAACAAAGGCGGACTTTACAAAGTCTACAACCAGAACCTTCTCTATCACGGATGCGTGCCTTTAAACCAGGACGGCACCCTGAAATCCGTCCGCATTTACGGGAGGGCCTACAAGGGGAAAGCCCTGTACGAGGCGCTGGAGAGTTATGTGAGAAAAGGATATTTCGCTCTGGATAAGAAGGAAAGGGAGCGGGGAAAGGATATGATGTGGTACATCTGGCTCCACGAAAATTCGCCTCTCTTCGGCAAAGACAAGATGGCCACATTTGAGCGGTATTTCCTGGCTGAGAAGGAGACCCACAAGGAGAGGAAGAATCCTTATTATGAGCTGCTGGAGGATGAGTCCGTGGTCAATCGGATCCTGCAGGAGTTCGGGCTGCCGGCGGAGGGAACGCACATTATAAACGGCCATGTGCCGGTTAAGTCCAAGGCAGGAGAGAGCCCTATAAAATGCGGAGGCAAGGTGCTTGTCATTGACGGCGGATTTTCGAAGGCCTACCAGAAAGAGACGGGGATCGCCGGGTACACCCTGATCTACAATTCCTACGGTTTGATCCTGGCGGCCCACGAGCCCTTTGAGTCCACAGAGGCAGCCATAGAGAAGGAGAGCGACATCCACTCGGACAGTATCGTGGTTAAGAGGACTGTGGCCAGGAAGACGGTGGGTGACACGGATATCGGGCGCAGGCTGAGGGAGCAGATCCAGGATCTGAACGAGCTCCTTGGCGCTTACCGAAGCGGCCTGATCCCTGAAAAACTTTAAAAAAGGAAAAAATTTCCCGAAACAGGTGCGCATAAAGACAAATGGAACTGCGGATAGTAACTAAAGAAAACAATGAAAGGGAGAGTTGCTATGAAACAGTTAAAAAAAGGTCTTCTTATACTGGTATGCGCACTGTCATTCGCGTCCCTGACAGCCTGCGGAAATAATAACGCGGATAATGGGGCGGTGAAGCAGGAAGATGAGACTCCGAACAATGCGACCCAGGACAATACGGCCCAGGACAACACGATGAATGACGCCACAGACGGGACAAGAGATGAAGGTGTCCTGGACGAGGCGGGAGACGCAGTCCGTGATGGGGCGGATGACATGGCCGATGAGGTCAAAGAGGGAATGGAAGATATCAAGAAGTAAAAGAAGGAGCCACAGGTGGATTTCCCTTTCCGCCTGTGGTATTACAATTTGAAAGACTGAAGGAGTACAGTGCAGGCAGGAGGAGACCATGAGATTCAGACCATGCATCGATATACATAATGGGAAAGTAAAACAGATCGTAGGCGGAAGCCTGAAAGATGAGAGAGACCAGGCAGAGGAGAATTTTGTGTCTGAGAGATCTGCGGCATTCTATGCAGACATGTTTCGCAGGGACAACCTGAAGGGGGGACATATGATCCTCCTCAACCCGCCATCATCCCCCTACTTTGAGGCGGACAGGCAGCAGGCGGCAGAGGCCCTGGCGGTGTGGCCGGGAGGACTGCAGATCGGCGGCGGCGTGACCGCTGACAATGCCTCTTCCTATATAAAAGCGGGAGCCAGCCACGTGGTGGTCACATCCTACGTATTCAAGGATGGGCAGGTGCAGTGGGAAAATCTGGAGAAGCTGGCAGACGCCGTGGGGGCCGGCCATGTGGTGTTGGATGTGAGCTGCAGGAAAAAGGACGGAAAATATTACATTGTGACAGACCGCTGGCAGAAGTTTACAAAGGTGCAGCTTGGCGAGGAGATCCTATACTGGATGAAGGAGTACTGCGATGAGTTTCTGGTCCACGGCGTGGATGTGGAAGGCAAATCTGCAGGGATCGAGGAGGGGCTTGTGGAAATGCTGGCAGGGGTCCAGGGGATTCCCATTACATATGCAGGCGGCATCAGCAGCCTGGACGAGTTGGAGCGCTTCCGGCGGGTCAGCGGCGGGCGGCTGGATTTCACCATCGGCAGTGCCCTGGATCTCTACGGAGGAGATATCCCTTATGATGAAGTAAAAAATTACTCGGCAGGCACAGCCAGGTAAAAGGAAAATATGACGGGTCTGTGAACATTATGAACACTTTATAAATATGTTGAATTGACCGGATGATGGTGTTAAAATGTTGAATAGAGTAATTTTTTTGGATAAGGAGTAATACCATGGGTTTAATAGAAAAAATATTCGGTACACACAGCCAGAATGAGCTGAAGCGTATCTACCCCATTGTGGATCACATCGAGGCTCTGGAGCCGGAGATGAAGCAGCTCTCCGACAGTGAACTGAAGGATAAGACGAGGGAATTTAAAGAGCGTCTTTCAAAAGGTGAGACTCTGGATGACATACTTCCGGAGGCTTTTGCTGTTGTGAGAGAGGCGGCTGCCCGCGTGATGGGAATGCGCCATTACAGAGTACAGCTCATCGGCGGTATCATCCTCCACCAGGGACGTATCGCAGAGATGAAGACGGGTGAAGGAAAGACCCTTGTCTCCACCCTCCCGGCTTATCTGAACGCGCTGACAGGCGAGGGCGTCCACATCGTGACAGTCAACGACTATCTGGCAAAGCGTGACGCGGAGTGGATGGGCCAGGTGCATGAGTTCCTGGGGCTGACTGTGGGCGTGGTCCTCAACAGTATGGACAATGATGAGAGAAGGGCAGCCTACAACTGTGACATTACCTATGTGACCAACAACGAGCTGGGATTCGATTACCTCCGTGACAACATGGTGATCTACAAGGAGCAGCTTGTGCAGAGGGGGCTGAAATTTGCCATCATCGATGAGGTGGATTCTGTGCTCATCGACGAGGCCAGAACGCCTCTGATCATTTCCGGCCAGAGTGGCAAGTCCACAAAGCTCTACGAGGCCTGCGACATTCTGGCCCGCCAGCTGGAAAAGGGCGAGGCCAGCGGAGAGTTCTCCAAGATCAACGCCATTATGGGCGAGGAGATCGAGGAGACGGGAGACTTTATTGTCAATGAGAAGGAAAAGAGCGTCAACCTGACAGAGGACGGTGTGAAGAAGGTGGAGAAGTTCTTCCACATCGAGAACCTGGCAGACCCGGAGAACCTGGAGATCCAGCACAACATCATTCTGGCCCTGCGGGCGCACAACCTCATGTTCCGCGACCAGGACTATGTGGTAAAGGATGACGAGGTGCTCATCGTAGACGAATTCACCGGACGTATCATGCCTGGCCGGCGCTATTCTGACGGCCTGCACCAGGCTATCGAGGCCAAGGAGCATGTGAAGGTGAAGCGGGAGAGCAAGACTCTTGCCACCATCACCTTCCAGAACTTGTTCAATAAATATGCAAAGAAGAGCGGTATGACCGGTACCGCCCTGACAGAGGAGAAGGAGTTCCGTGAGATTTACGGCATGGACGTGGTGGAGATCCCCACCAATATGCCGGTGATCCGTGTGGATATGGAGGACGCTGTCTATAAGACCCAGAGGGAGAAGTTCCGGGCCGTGTGCGATGAGGTGGAGAGAGCCCATGCGAAAGGACAGCCTGTCCTTGTGGGTACAATTACCATCGAAGTGTCCGAGCACCTCAGCAGCATGCTGAAGAAGAGGGGCATCAAGCATAATGTGCTGAATGCCAAGTTCCATGAGATGGAGGCTGAGATCGTAGCCCAGGCCGGACAGCACGGAGCAGTTACCATCGCCACCAACATGGCGGGCCGTGGTACGGATATCAAGCTGGACGACGAGGCCAGGGCGGCCGGTGGTCTGAAGATCATCGGTACAGAGCGGCATGAGTCCCGCCGTATTGACAACCAGCTCCGCGGACGTTCCGGACGTCAGGGAGACCCGGGCGAGTCCAGGTTCTACATTTCTCTGGAAGATGACCTGATGCGTCTGTTCGGCTCCGAGCGTCTGATGAACGTATTCAACGCTCTGGGCGTGGAAGACGGGGAGCAGATCGAACACAAGATGCTCTCCAGCGCCATTGAGAAAGCCCAGGAGAAGATCGAGAGCAACAACTTCGGTATCCGTAAAAACCTGCTGGAGTATGACCAGGTTATGAACGAGCAGAGGGAGATCATCTACGAGGAGAGGCGCAAAGTCCTGGATGGCGAGAGCATGCGCGACTCCATCTACCATATGATCAACGAGTATGTGGAGAACATGGTGGATACAGAGATCTCCGCTGACCAGGATCCGGAGGACTGGGACCTGACAGCTCTGAATGTGACGCTGAAGAATACGATTCCTATGATCGAGGCAGTGACTCCGGAAGATGTGAAGAAGATGGATCAGAAGAAACTGAAACATTTCCTGAAGGAGAAAGCTGTCAAGGCTTACGAGATGAAGGAGACAGAGTTCCCGGAGCCGGAACATTTAAGAGAAGTAGAGAGGGTTGTCCTCCTGAAAGTAATCGACGCCAAGTGGATGGACCATATCGACGATATGGATCAGCTCCGCCAGGGAATCGGACTGCAGGCTTACGGGCAGCGTGATCCGAAGATCGAGTACAAGATGCTGGGATACCAGATGTTTGACGATATGACAAAGGCCATCACGGCCGACACCATCCGCACTCTGTTCCACATTAAAATCGAGCAGAAGGTGGAGAGGGAGCAGGTTGCCAAGGTGACAGGAACCAACAAGGACGACACTGCTGTGAGGGCTCCCAAGAAGAGGGCAGATAAGAAGATCTATCCAAATGATCCATGCCCCTGCGGAAGCGGAAAGAAATATAAACAGTGCTGCGGACGCAAACAGAGCGCGTAGGGCAGCCGGATAATTATAGAAATGAAAGAGGTGAAGGATAAGTGGTCGTATTGGATCAGTATAAAAGCGAACTGAGTGCTTACGAGGAACCTCTTGCCGGAATGAGGGATTCACTTTGACGTCCCTGGCAAGGAAAAGCGGGTAGAAGAACTGGAGAGGAAGATCGAGGAGCCGGGATTCTGGGATGACACAGACAAGTCCCAGCATGTGATGAAGGAGCTCAAAGATCTGAAGGACCTGCTGGATACAGTGGAGGGACTGAAGAGAACCTATGAGGATATAGAAGTGCTCATTGAGATGGCAGAGGAGGAGAACGATGAGTCGGTGCTGCCGGAGATCGCATCAGAGCTGCAGCGGTTTACCGAGGAGTTCGAGGCGCTCCGCATTCAGACGCTACTGTCGGGTGAGTATGACGGGTGCAACGCCATTGTCACTCTTCACGCGGGTGAGGGCGGCACTGAGTCCTGCGACTGGACAGGTATGCTCTACCGGATGTACACCCGCTGGGCAGAGAAGAAAGGGTTCAGCCTTCAGGTGCTGGACTACCTGGATGGAGATATTGCGGGCATCAAGAATGTTACTTTTGAAGTAAATGGGATGAATGCCTACGGATATCTGAAGTCGGAGAAGGGAGTCCACCGCCTTGTGCGGATATCCCCCTTCAATGCGGCGGGAAAGAGGCAGACTTCTTTTGCCTCCTGTGATGTCATACCGGATATGGAGGACAATGTGGGGGACATCGAGGTCCCGGATGATGAACTGAAGATCGACACCTACCGCGCCAGCGGCGCAGGGGGCCAGCATGTCAACAAGACATCGTCAGCAATCCGTATCACCCACCTGCCCACAGGGATCGTGGTGCAGTGCCAGAACGAAAGGTCCCAGCACCACAACAGAGAGAAGGCTATGCAGATGCTGAAGGCAAAGCTGAAGCTGCTGAAAGAGCAGGAACAGGCAGAAAAGGTGTCTGACATCCGGGGCGAGGTGAAAGAGATCGGGTTTGGAAACCAGATCCGCTCCTACGTCATGCAGCCCTACACACTGGTGAAAGACCGGCGGACAGGGGAGGAGAGCGCCAACGTCTCGGCCGTCCTGGACGGGGATCTGGATCCGTTTATGAACGCATACTTAAAGGCACAGCAGTAAAAGGGAGGAAATATGGTAAAGATAGCAGTACTTGGTTATGGAACAGTCGGGTCTGGTGTGGTGGAAGTACTCCGGACCAATCAGAAAGTCATCGATGAGAGGCTGGGCGAGGAGCTCCGCATCAAATATGTGCTGGATCTGCGTGATTTTCCGGATGATCCGGTGCAGGAGTTCATCACCCACGATTTTGAGGAGATCGTCAGCGATGAAGAAGTGAAGATCGTGGTGGAGGTTATGGGAGGGATCGAGCCTGCATATACATTTGTGAAGCGGTCCCTTGAGGCGGGCAAGAGCGTGGCCACCTCCAACAAGGCTCTGGTAGCCAAACACGGTGCGGATCTTCTGAAGATCGCAAAGGATAAGAATGTGAACTTCCTCTTCGAGGCCAGCGTGGGCGGCGGTATTCCCATCCTGCGCCCCCTGCACTCCTCCCTCACAGGGGATGTGATCGAGGAGATCACAGGAATCCTTAACGGGACGACGAACTATATGATGACAAAAATGTTCTATGAGGGTGCTGACTACGATGAAGTGCTGAAGGAAGCACAGGACAACGGTTTTGCGGAGCGAAATCCGGAGGCGGATGTGGAGGGCTATGACGCCTGCCGCAAGATCGCCATCCTCTCCTCTATCATTTCAGGAAAACAGGTGGATTTTGAGGACATCTACTGTGAAGGGATCACGAAGATCACGGTGGAGGATATGAAGTACGCCAAAGCCATGGGCATGACCATTAAACTCCTGGCCACATGCAAGAGAGACGGAGAGAAGCTGAACGCCATGGTGGCTCCCTGCCTTCTGCGGGCAGAGCATCCTCTCTTTGCCATCAACGGCGTCTTCAATTCCATCTTTGTCCACGGCAATATGCTTGGCGACGCCATGTTCTACGGAAGCGGCGCAGGCAAGCTGCCCACGGCCAGCGCCGTGGTGGGCGATATCGTGGAGGAGGCCCGCAATCTGGACCGGAATCTGGGTGTTATGTGGAGCAGCGAGAAGCTGGCTCTCGAGGACCGCAGGGATGTGGAACGCAGATTCTTTGTCCGTATGAAGGGCAGCCGGGAAGTGCTGCAGGATAGAGTGGCATCAGTCTTTGGCATGGTGCAGTTTGTCCAGGCAGAAGGAGTGTCCGGTGAGTTTGGATTTGTGACAGAGAAGATGCCGGAGGGCAGCTATGAAGAGAAGGCAGAGCAGTTCGGAGGGCAGATCCTCGGCATGATCCGCGTGGAAGAGTAGTTTCCCTGTATCAGAAAGGAAGACGCGATGAAATATATAGTTGTTCTAGGAGATGGAATGGCGGGATGGCCGCTGGAGGAACTGGGAGGAAAGACAACCCTGGAGGCAGCGGACACCCCGGTGATGGACCGCCTCGCCGAAAAGGCGGAGATCGGTATGGCCTCCATGGTGCCGGAGGATATGGCGCCAGGCAGCGACACGGCCAACCTGTCTGTCATGGGGTATGACCCGAAGATCTACTATACAGGACGTTCTCCCCTGGAGGCGCTGAGTATAGGCGTGGACATGGCGGACGACGATGTGTCCTTTCGGTGCAATCTGGTCACCCTGTCCGAGAAAGAAGACAAATATGAGGACAGACATATGATAGACCACAGCTCCAGCGAGATCTCCACGGAAGACGCAGAGATCCTGCTGGAGGCTCTGAAACAGGGGCTGGCCAGAGAAGGCTATGCATTTTATGCGGGAACAAGTTACCGGCACCTCCTTGTGTGGAGCCATGGGGAGGTATCTGAGCTGACTCCTCCCCACGATATACTGACAAAGCGGGTAGGCGACTACCTCCCGGAGGACAGGGTGCTCCGGGAGATGATGGAAAAGAGCTATGAGATCCTGTCCGCCCATCCGCTGAACAAGGAGCGGCGGGCGAAGGGACTCCACCCGGCGAACTCGGCCTGGTTCTGGGGAGCCGGCACCCGCCCTGCCCTGACTTCCTTTGAGGAGAGGACAGGGAAGAAGGGAGTCATGATCTCGGCTGTGGATCTTCTGAAAGGCCTGGCCGTAGGGGCGGATATGGAGCGCATTCTGGTGGAGGGAGCAAACGGCGGACTGCACACCAACTATGAGGGAAAGGCGGACGCGGCGGCGGATGCCCTTCTTACGGGAGGCTTTGATTTTGCCTACGTCCATGTGGAGGCGCCTGATGAGATGGGCCACCAGGGCAGCACAGAGGATAAGATCAAGGCCATCGAATATCTGGACGGCAGAGTGATCGGACGGATCACTGGCAGACTGGACCAGGCCGGGGAGGACTACCGGATCATGGTGCTTCCTGATCATCCCACACCCATCAAAGTCCGCACCCACACAAAGGATCCGGTTCCCTATATGATCTATGACAGCCGAAGAGCGGACAGTGGCCTTGTCCACACATACGGAGAGAGCGCTGCCAGGCAGAGCGGCCTTTCCTGGCCGGATGGGTACAGGCTGATAGACCATCTGCTGGAGCTGGATGAAAGATAAAGGAAAGAGAGAAGAGAAGATGCTGATTGTAAAAAAATTCGGCGGAACTTCCGTCGCTGACAAAGACAGGATCTACAATGTGGCCCAGCGCTGCATTGAGGATTACAGGGAAGGGCATGACGTGGTCGTCGTGCTGTCCGCTATGGGAGACACTACGGACAATCTGATCTCCCTTGCGAAAACTATCAACCCGGAGCCGAAAAAGAGAGAGCTGGATATGCTCATGACAACGGGAGAGCAGGTATCGGTGGCTCTGATGGCCATGGCCATGGATGCCATGCATGTTCCGGCGGTTTCCCTGAATGCGTTCCAGGTGAAGATGAACTCCACTTCCCGGTATGGAAATGCCAGATTCAAGTCCATCGATACAAAGCGGATCCGCCATGAGCTGGACTCCCGCAAGATTGTTATTGTCACAGGGTTCCAGGGTGTGAACAAATATGAGGATATCACCACCCTCGGAAGAGGAGGCTCCGACACCACGGCAGTGGCTCTGGCAGCTGTTCTCCATGCAGATAAATGTGAAATCTATACAGATGTGGACGGGGTCTACACGGCAGATCCGAGGGTAGTGAAAGATGCCAGAAAGCTGGATGCCATCACTTACGACGAGATGTTGGAGCTGGCCACTCTCGGAGCCAAGGTGCTGCACAACCGGTCTGTGGAGATGGCGAAGAAATACGGGGTAGAGCTGGTAGTGAGATCCAGTCTGAACCGCAGTGAAGGAACGATTATCAAGGAGAAAGTAAAGATGGAAAAAATGTTAATTACAGGCGTTGCAGCCGACAAAAATACAGCCAGGATCTCTGTTATAGGTGTGGAGGATAAGCCGGGCATCGCTTTCAGGATCTTTAATACACTTGCCGCAAACAATATCAATGTGGATATCATCCTCCAGTCTGTGGGAAGAGAGGGGACAAAAGATATCTCCTTTACAGTTGCGGAAGACGAGCTGAAGCGCGCGCTGGAAGTGCTGGAGGAGCACAAAGAGGCGCTGACTATTCAGGATATTACATACAATGCAAAGGTGGCAAAGATCTCCGTTGTGGGAGCAGGCATGATGAGCAACCCGGGAGTGGCTGCCAAGATGTTTGAGTCTCTGTACAATTCCCGCATCAATATCAACATGATCTCAACGTCAGAGATCCGCATCACTGTGCTGATCGATGAAAAGGATATAGAAGAGGCAATGAACGCAGTGCATGAGGGATTTGCCCTTGCTCTTGTAGAGTAGGACAGAGAAGAGACTTTATCAGGGATTATGAAAGAAAATATCGGAAAGACGGAAGAATTTTTCTCTTTCCGCAGGTGGAAGAAGGCGGAGTTTAGTAATAAATTCCGCTTCTTCTTTTGTGAGCTGGAGAAGACACAGGTCCTCTCCCAAAGCTTTTGTGCTGTATGAGGAGGAATCCTCCATGAACATGCCGCTCTCAGCGAATTTCGCGGAATAGGCAGTCAGGTCGATTCCCAGAAGTACATCAACGGAGACGTGATACAGAGAAGAAAGGCGCAGCAGAGTATCCGGATCAGGCGTCCGCTTGGATGTCTCATAGTGGGAGTACGCCTGTCTGGAAATATTGAGATAGGCAGCCAGGTCATCCTGGGTCCTGCCGGTTATGGTCCGCAGAAATTTTAGATTGTTTGCGAGCTGCTGGATGCTGGCCATTGCTGTACCTCCGTCTGTTTTTCGGTAACACATAGTATAGCAATTAACCAGATCCCTGGATGATTATGCAACGGAACGTAGCTAAATTCATATAAAAGCAACAGAATGTTGCGAAATAGTCAAAGCTGGCTCAACGTGCTGTTGTGATACTGGCTGGAGAAGGTCACATCTTCCCCGAACCACTCCGGCGGGCAGAAGCTCTCTGCCATCTCTTCGGTGGGGAACTCCACCTCTGCCAGAACAAGGGGTGCTAAGTCTCCCTGAAAGACATCCAGCTCGATGGACAGGCCGCCGCCAAGAGGAATGACATGGCGTACCTTCTGTATGAGACGTCCGTCGATCTTTTCTTTCAGATGCTCGTAGGCCTCCCGGGTCAGAGGAAGATTGTACTCCTCGCGCACCATCAGGCCCTTGGATTTGTAAGTCAGTATATAGTCGTCGTTGTCCCGGCGGATGCGCACCACAGGGGCTGTGCACAGATAGCCCTGCTCAATGATGCGGGTCTTCTGTATATCCAGGCCGGAGGGGATCTCCGGGATCAGATATTTACGTTCGATTTCCATAATTGATGTAATCTCCTTTCCGCAGGCACCGGCGGCCCTGCCCTTACAGGATAACATAAAAAGTGAAAAATGTAAATGAATTGCTTTTTGAGAAGCAGTCTGCTACTATAACAATATGGATAAAAAGAGGAGGAATTGCAATGAAAAAAGCAGCAGTGTTACTTGCAGATGGTTTTGAAGAAATCGAGGCGCTCACAGCAGTGGATCTGCTCAGGCGTGCAAGGATATATGTGGACACGATCTCCATATCGGACGACTATATGGTGGCCGGTTCCCACGGCATCAACGTGCAGACGGAGGATCTGTTCGATGAGGTGGAGTTTGCGGAGTTTGACATGCTGGTCCTGCCGGGAGGCATGCCGGGTACCACGAACCTGGAAGCACACCCGGGCGTGCGGAAAGTGGTGAAGGAATTCTGCGAGAGCGGGAAATATGTGGGCGCCATCTGTGCGGCTCCCAGCATACTGGGAAATATGGGACTTCTGAAAGGTAAGAGGGCCATATGCTACCCCTCCTTTGAAGATAAGCTGGCCGGAGCGGTACTGGTGAAGGCGCCTGTTGTCCAGGACGGCAATATCATCACAAGCAGGGGGATGGGAACAGCCATTGACTTCGGGCTGAAGCTGGTGGAAGTTCTCTCTGACAAGCTGAAGGCGGATGAGGTGGCTGAGTCCATTATTTATCTTAAATAAAGCTGGCTATTTTGAAGGGTTTGTGTTATACTCTTTAAATGAGTGTATGCAGAATGCCTGCCTTGCATACTTTTTTGGAAGAGGCGCTTTGTGAGGGCCCACGGCAGGTTAGAAACAGGAGGAATATTTTCATGAGTTTACAGGTAGAGAAATTAGAGAAAAACATGGCGAAGCTGACCATCGAGGTTTCTGCTGAAGAACTGGAAAAGGCACTTCAGACTGCTTACAACAAACAGAAATCCAAGATCAGCATCCCGGGCTTTCGTAAGGGGAAAGTTCCGCGCCAGATGATTGAAAAAATGTACGGAGCAGAGATCTTTTATGATGACGCTGCAAACGCGCTGATCCCGAAGGCTTACTCTGACGCTTACGATGAGTGCGAGCTGGAGATCGCTTCCCAGCCGAAGATCGACATCGTTCAGATCGAGAAGGGCAAACCGTTTATCTTTACAGCAGAGGTTGCTGTGAAACCGGAAGTGACACTTGGAGAGTACAAGGGACTGAAGGTTGACAAGGTTTCCAACCGCGTAACACAGAAAGAGATCGAAGCAAAACTTCAGGAGGAAGCTGAGAAGAACGCAAGAACCATCACAGTTGAGGATCGTCCGGTACAGGATGGCGACGAGGTGATCCTTGACTTCGAGGGATTCGTTGACGGCGAGGCTTTCGAGGGAGGAAAAGGCGAGAACTATCCGCTGACCATCGGTTCCGGTTCCTTTATCCCGGGATTTGAGGAGCAGCTTGTTGGTGTGAACTCCGGCGAGGAGAAAGAAGTGAAGGTTACTTTCCCGGAAGACTATCACGCAGAGGATCTGAAGGGCAAAGAAGCTGTATTTAAATGCATGATCCACGAGATCAAGGCAAAAGAGCTTCCGGAGATCGACGATGAGTTCGCGGCAGAAGTTTCCGAGTTTGATACATTAGATGAATACAAGGCAGACATCAAGGCAAAGATCAAAGAGCAGAAAGAGTCTGAAGGAAAGACAAAACAGGAGAACCAGGCTGTAGAGCAGGCAGTTGCCAACGCAACCATGGAGATCCCGGATGCCATGATCGACACACAGGCAAGACAGATGCTGGACGACTTCGCAAGAAGAATGCAGCAGCAGGGTCTGACTATGGAGCAGTACTGCCAGTTCACAGGACAGACAACAGACAAGATGCTTGAGGATCTGAAACCCCAGGCAGTGAACCGCATCCAGACACGCCTTGTCCTGGAGGCGATCGCAAAGGCTGAGAACATCGAGATCAGCGACGAGAAGCTGGACGAGGAGATAGGTAAGATGGCCGAGATGTACAAGATGGAGGCTGACAAGCTGAAAGAGTACATGGGCGAAGACGAGAAAAAACAGATGAAAGAAGACATGGCTGTACAGGAGGCAGTGACCTTCCTGGTGGAGAACGCAGTTACAGAGTAAGCGGACAGCCGTGCATATAGACAGGAGGAGTTTGCATGAGTTTAGTACCTTATGTCATTGAACAGACCAGCCGTGGAGAGCGCTCCTACGACATTTATTCCAGACTTTTGAAAGACAGGATCATCTTCCTTGGAGAGGAAGTGACAGACGTGTCCGCCAGCGTGGTTGTGGCACAGCTTATGTTCCTGGAGGCTGAGGACCCGGAGAAGGATATCCATCTCTACATCAACAGCCCGGGAGGATCTGTCACAGCAGGAATGGCAATTTACGATACCATGCAGTATATTAAATGCGATGTGTGCACATACTGTATCGGTATGGCGGCAAGCATGGGATCTTTCCTCCTCGCGGGAGGAGCAAAGGGCAAGCGTTTTGCGCTGCCTCACTCGGAGATCATGATCCATCAGCCCTCCGGCGGAGCACAGGGACAGGCGACAGAGATCCAGATCGCAGCCCAGCATATCCAGAAGACAAAGGATACTCTGAACAGGATCCTTGCGGAGAACACAGGGCAGCCGCTGGAAGTCATCTGTGCCGATACGGACCGCGACAACTTTATGTCTGCCGAAGAGGCTAAGGCATATGGATTAGTGGATGAAATTATATCAAGCCGTAAATAAAACCGGGGGCGGGCATACACAGGAGAGAGACCTCCTGGTATGCCGGTCCTTTGTTTTTTCGAAAACTGATTTGATGAGGTGAGAGTATGGCAGGAAGAAATGATGACCAGATAAGATGCTCGTTCTGCAACAAGCCCCAGTCACAGGTGCGCAAGCTGATTGCAGGTCCGAGCGGCGTGTATATATGCGATGAGTGTATTGATGTGTGCGCCGAGATCATGGAAGAAGAATTTGAATATGAAAATACCAGAAATATCAATCCCTTTGATGATATCAATCTACTGAAGCCGGAGGAGATCAAAGGCTTCCTCGATGAGTATGTCATCGGCCAGGATGAGGCCAAAAAGGTATTGTCTGTTGCAGTATATAATCACTATAAACGGATCATGGCCGAGAAGGATCTGGGCGTGGAGCTGAAAAAGAGCAATATCCTCATGCTGGGACCTACAGGATGCGGAAAAACGTTGCTGGCCCAGACGCTGGCCAGGATCCTCAATGTGCCGTTTGCCATTGCGGACGCCACTGCGCTGACAGAGGCCGGATACGTGGGCGAGGATGTGGAAAATATCCTGCTCAAGATCATCCAGGCTGCCGATGGGGACATCGAGCGGGCAGAGTACGGCATCATCTATATTGACGAGATAGACAAGATCACCAGAAAGTCTGAGAATCCATCCATCACCAGAGACGTCTCCGGTGAGGGCGTACAGCAGGCTCTCCTGAAGATCATTGAGGGGACGGTGGCAAATGTGCCGCCTCAGGGAGGGAGAAAGCATCCTCATCAGGAGCTGATCCAGATCGACACCTCCAATATCCTGTTTATCTGCGGCGGGGCCTTTGAGGGACTGGAGAAGATCATCGAGAAGAGGATCGACCAGAAGTCCATCGGATTCAACGCTGAGATTGCCGCAGGGCACGAGGATGACATTGACCGTCTCTTAAAACAGGTGCTTCCCCAGGATCTGGTGAAGTTTGGGCTGATCCCCGAGCTTGTGGGACGTCTTCCGGTGACCGTGTCACTGGAGATGCTGGACCGTGATGCCCTGATCCGCATCCTGACAGAGCCCAAGAGCGCCATTGTCAAACAGTACCAGAAGATGCTGGAACTGGACGGCGTGGAGCTGACCTTTGACCAGGATGCCCTGGAGGCGATCGCGGACACGTCCCTGAAGAGGAAGACCGGTGCCAGAGGGCTCCGGGCGATCATGGAAAATATCATGATGGATACCATGTATCATGCCCCATCTGACGAGACGCTGAAGACATGCCGCATCACGAAATCCGTGGTGGACGGTACCGGAAAGCCGGTCTGCGGACATGATGATCTGAGAATTGAAAGCGCTTAACAGAGCATGAGCGGGGCGGGTGCAAGTATGATTGCGCCCGCCTCTTTTAAAAAACTGAGAGAATACAGGACAGGAGCAGATAAAATGACTGAGAGAGAAGTAAGAAGCCTTCCCATGGTAGCCCTCCGGGGTATGACTGTGATGCCTGAGATGGTGACCCATTTTGACGTCAGCAGGGAGCGGTCCATCGAGGCGATCGAGGAGGCCATGCAGGAGGAAGGACAGAAGATTTTTCTGACTGCACAGAAAGATATAGAAGTGGAAGAGCCGACAGCGGAGGATCTGTACCAGGTGGGAACCATTGCGTCCATCCGGCAGATCATCAAGCTGCCCAGGAATCTTCTACGGGTGCTGATCTCCGGCGAGGAGAGGGCGGTCATCAATACCGTGGAGTTTGAGACTCCCTATATGCGGGCAAACGTGACCGTGCTGCCGGACACCGGTGAGGAGGCGCTGGATGCGTCGGCAGACCAGGTAAGCCAGGAGGCCATGACAAGAGGATTGAAGGAGATCTACGGGGAGTACGCCGGGCGGCTGCCCAAGTATCCCAAGGACATGCTGAAGCAGGTGCAGGAGTACACAGACCTGGCCAAAGTAGTGGACTGGATCGCAGCCAATGTGCCGCTGGAGCAGAAAGATCTGCAGGAGCTTCTGGAGGAGACAGACCTTCTGAAGCGCTATCAGCTGCTGGCATTTAAACTGGTGAATGAGATGCAGATCATGAACATCAAGGAAGAGATCCAGACAAAGGTGCGGGAGAGAGTGGACCAGAACCAGAGGGAATATATCCTGCGTGAGCAGCTCAAACTGATCCGGGAGGAGCTGGGAGAGGAGAACACCATCTCCGACGCAGAAGAGTTTCAGGCAGCTGCAGACAAGCTGCAGGCCTCTGACGAGGTGAAGGAGAAGCTGCAAAAGGAGATAGGCCGCTTTAAGAGCTCCCTTAATAGTCCGGCGGAGAACGGTGTGATCCGCACGTATATCGAGACGATGCTGGAGATGCCCTGGGATAAGGCCACAGAGGACCACAAAGACATAGCCTATGCCAGGCAGGTGCTGGAAGAAGACCATTATGGCCTGGAGCAGGTGAAGGAGAGGGTGTTGGAATTTCTGGCTGTGCGGGCTCTGACAAGAAAGGGAGAGAGTCCCATCCTCTGCCTGGTAGGTCCTCCGGGAACCGGCAAGACATCCATTGCCAGGTCCCTGGCCCGGGCGCTTAAGAAGCCTTACGTTCGCATCTCACTGGGAGGCGTGCGGGACGAGGCGGAGATCCGGGGCCACAGGAAGACATACGTAGGCGCCATGCCGGGGCGCATCGCGGCGGGCATCCGCAGCGCCGGCGTAAAGAATCCGCTCATGCTGCTGGATGAGATCGACAAGGTGAGCAACGACTACAAGGGAGATACCTTCTCCGCCCTTCTGGAGGTGCTGGACAGCGAGCAGAATTACCGCTTCCGGGACCACTATCTGGAAGTGCCGCTGGATCTCTCGGAAGTGCTTTTCGTGACCACGGCCAACACTCTGCAGACTATCCCGCGGCCTCTGCTGGACCGCATGGAAGTCATTGAGGTGTCCAGCTACACAGAGAACGAGAAGCTCCACATCGCCATGGAGCACCTGATTCCCAAGCAGCTTGACCGCCACGGACTGAAAGAGGACCAGCTCTCCATCAGCAGGGGAGCTGTCTGGAAGATGGCCCGGAATTACACAAAAGAGGCGGGCGTGCGCCAGCTGGAGCGGGAGATCGGAAACATCTGCCGGAAGGCGGCCAAGGAGATCCTGGAGGAGAAAAAGAAGAAGGTCCGGGTGACAGAGGGAAATCTGCACAAGTATCTGGGAAAAGAGAAGTATACATACCAGAAAGCCAATCTGACAGACGAGGTGGGCATTGTGCGGGGACTTGCCTGGACAAGCGTGGGGGGCGACACCCTGCAGATCGAGGTTAATGTGATGCCCGGAAAAGGAGAGCTGATCCTCACCGGACAGCTTGGGGATGTGATGAAAGAGTCCGCGCGCACCGGTATCAGCTATATCCGCTCTGTCGGCAGTACATACGGCATTGAGGAGGATTTCTTTGAGAAGCATGACCTTCATATCCACATACCTGAGGGTGCGGTTCCCAAGGATGGTCCTTCAGCCGGCATCACCATGGCCACGGCCATGCTCTCCGCTGTCACCGGCCGGAAAGTCCGGGCGGATGTGGCCATGACAGGGGAGATCACCCTGCGGGGAAGGGTCCTGCCCATCGGAGGACTGAAGGAGAAGCTGCTGGCTGCAGGAAGTGCAGGCATGAAGACAGTCCTTGTCCCGAAGGAGAATGAGAAGGATGTGGAAGAACTCTCCTCAGAGATCACAAAAGGCCTGGAGATCATCCCTGTGTCCCATATGGAGCAGGTACTTGAGGAAGCATTTGTAAAAGAAAAGTAAACAGAGGTAGAGACTATGATCATAAAAAATATCAATCTGGAAACCGTGTGCGGCATTACAAGCAAACTTCCGGAGAATGATAAGCCGGAGATCGCGTTTGCAGGGAAGTCCAATGTGGGGAAATCTTCCCTCATCAACGCATTGATGAACCGGAAGTCTTACGCCCGGATCTCGGCCACGCCGGGAAAGACCCAGACTATCAATTTCTACAATATCAACGATGAGATGTATCTGGTGGATCTCCCGGGATACGGCTACGCGAAAGTGTCCCAGCAGGAGAAAGAAAAATGGGGAAAGATGATCGAGAGATATCTCCACAGCTCCAAGCAGCTGCGGGCGGTCTTTCTCCTCATTGACATACGCCATGAGCCGTCAGCAAATGACAAGATGATGTACGACTGGGTGGTAAGCCAGGGTTACAATCCCATTATCATTGCGACAAAGCAGGATAAGCTCAAGAGGAGCCAGATAGACAAGCATGTCAGGATGCTCCGGCAGGGACTGAAGCTGGTGCCGGGGACAAGAATCATCCCCTTCTCTTCTGTGACAAAGCAGGGAAGGGACGAGATATGGGAGCTTGTGGAGACAGAGCTTCTCGACAGCGAAAAGGAAGAATAAAGGGTAAGAGAGGTGGAGAAAATGGGGAGAAATGAAGGGACTGCCGCAAAGGATAACAGGCCTTATTGGAAAGTGATCGTCAGCCTGGCCTTCAGTCTGGTCGGGACAATCCTATTTATCTACGTGGGCGTGAAGGCGCTGTTCTATTTCATGCCCTTTGTGATAGGCTGGTTCCTGTCTTTTATTGCCAGCCCGCTTGTGGTCTTTCTTGAAAAGAGGCTGAAGATCATCAAAAAGCTGGGGTCCGCCATCATCATCATAGCCGTGCTGGCAGCCTGTATCGGGCTGATCTACCTGGCAGTCAGCAGGATATGGGGAGAGGTCAGTTCTCTGATACAGGATTTCCCGTCCATGTACAGGGACCTGGAGAAGGGCTTTCGTCAGATTGGGGAGAGGACCTCCCAGATTTTTGAGCTTCTTCCGGGAAATGTGCAGGAGGGACTGAATACCTTTGCCGCCAATCTGGATGAGACCATGAGCGGCATTATCAGCAGCATCAGTGAGCCAACGGTGGCGGCGGCGGGGAATTTTGCCAAGCGCATCCCCTCTATCCTGATCTCCTTTATCGTCACCATCATCTCCGCCTATTTCTTCATTGCTGACAGAGAAAATATCATCCTGTGGGCCAAGAAGATTTTTCCGAAGCCTATCGTGGAGAGGATGACCATGGTGACAGACAACCTGAAGTATGCGGTGGGCGGGTATTTTAAGGCTCAGTTCAAGATCATGGCTGTTGTGTTCGCAATACTCCTGGTGGGCTTTGGGATCATGGGCGTGCATTTTTCCATCCTGCTGGCCATCGGCATCGCTTTTTTGGATTTCCTGCCCTTTTTCGGGACAGGCACCGCTCTTCTGCCATGGGCGCTCTATGAGCTCCTGACCGGCGACTACAGGCGGGTGGTAGCTCTGGCGGTGCTGTACGCAGTGACACAGCTTGTCCGTCAGCTGATCCAGCCCAAGCTGGTAGGAGACAGTATGGGGCTCAATCCTCTGTTTACCCTGGTGCTTCTGTACGCGGGGTACCGGGCCGGAGGCATCCTGTGGATGATCCTGGCCGTGCCCATCGGTCTTCTCGTCGTCAACCTGTATAAAGCGGGGGCCTTTGACTATATACTGGATGATGTGAGGATCCTGGCGGATGGCGTGCTGAGCCTGCGCCGACCGGAGCCGGCCGGGCCTGCCGCAGAAAAGGAGTCTGAAGACGGTAAATGAGAATGTTTTTCGAAAAAATGTAGAAAAGATATTGCAATACACCGTACCGGGGTATATAATAGCACTGAAATACCAATAGGGGGTATAAAGACATCGTTCGAGGAAAGTAGGTGACCCTGGTAATGAAAAAAGAAAAATATAACGTCACCGGTATGACCTGCGCAGCCTGCCAGGCAAATGTAACCCGGTGTGTACAGAAGCTGGATGGGGTGGAGGAAGTCAATGTAAACCTCCTGTCAGGCCAGATGACAGTAGATTACGATGAGACGAAGCTGGATAGCGCCGCCATCGCCCGGGCGGTGGAGGGGATAGGCTACGGAGC
>CBJMC01400__coassemble_308_pt1 | contig 22904 bp, 23 predicted proteins | sample CBJMC01400__metabat2_low_PE_044 | metagenome-assembled genome bin CBJMC01400
CCCAGATAGGAAGGACCTCAGATAGTATCAGACGATCCAGGGACAGATATGGCAGAAGCCGTATCTGTCCCTGTTTCCATTCTCCGTGTGTTTTCCATAAATTTCAGGCGTTTCAGGGATTGCCTGTCCCCCGGAAATGCTCCATCATGACAGGAAAATACTCCCTGCTGTACTCTCCCAGGGAATAGCTCCCCTTTCCGAGGCACCACTCTGTCACGAGAGCCCTCTCGCACATGGCGTAATATTTCACCACTGTTCGGATAGACACATCCCCGCGAATCTCTCCCCTCTTCTGCCCCTCCTCCACGATCCCGGATATCAGCTTGTAGTATTTCCGGTTCTCATTCAGGAGCTGGCTCTCTCCCTGGGCCACAAGCTGGGTGGAGTACAGGGAAGCCAGCAGCTCCATGCTGATATTCTCCTCCATCATGGCGTGCATTTCCCTGTTCAGATAGAGGAGCTTCTCAAAGCAGTCCTCGCCGGGATCCAGCTTGTCCTCCAGTTCCCCGTAGTAGTCATCCAGCATCTCCGCCAGTGTGTTCAGCAGCTCATCCTTGGCGCTGAAATAGTAGTAAAATGAACCCTTGGACGTTCCGGACCTTTCTATGATGTCATCCACTGTCGTCCCGCCAAAGCCCTTGTCCCGGAACAGCTCCCAGGCAGCCGAGATGATCCTGCTCTTTACACTCTTCTTTTCTTCTGTCTTCTCCATTATCTTGTCCCTCTGTCCTTTTTAGTTGATATGCTTCTTACATTTTAGCACAAAAAAGGACAGAGGAAAACGAAAACCTCTGCCCCTGTATCCCTGTTTGCTCTTAAAGACTTTTAGATATCTCCTCGCATTTTTTCATCGCCTCGATGACAGCGCTCCTGAAGCCCTTTTCCTCCAGTACCCGAACGGACTCGATGGTCGTCCCGGCCGGTGAGCACACCATATCCTTCAGCTCTCCCGGATGTCTGCCGGTCTCAAGCACCATCTTCGCGCTTCCCAGCACTGCCTGTGCGGCGAATTTATACGCCTGATTTCTCGGAATACCGCCGGATACGGCTGCGTCTGCCATGGCCTCGATCAGCATGAACACATAGGCCGGTGAGCTTCCGCTGACTGCCACGACCGCATCCATCATGTGCTCGGGGACCAGTTCCGCTTTTCCAAAGCCATTTAAAATGGACAGCGCCTTCTCCATATCCTCGTCTGTCACATAAGCGTTTTTGCAGGCTCCTGTCATGCCCTCTCCCACCATGGCCGGCGTGTTTGGCATGGTGCGCACGATCTTCACCGGCTTCTGGAACTGCTCCGCCAGCCAGGCCAGAGTCTTTCCCGGTGCGATGGTGATGATAAGATGGCTGTCCGTCACACTGTCTCTGATACCCGCGATCACGTCCGCATAAAACTGGGGCTTTACAGAGAGGATGACAACCTCCGCATTTTTTACGACCTCATTGTTGTCCCCGGTCACACGGATACCGTACTTTTCTTTTACTCTCTCACGCCCTGGCGCAAAGGGGTCTGCTCCAATAATCTCCTCCGGCGCCGCAATGTGATTTTCAATGATTCCGCCCATCATGGCCGTGGCCATATTTCCCGTTCCGATAAATCCAAGTTTCATCTGCTTATCCTCCTCTTGTTTGTATACATTTTTACATTTTGTATACAATTTTGTTTATAATATACCATCCGTCCTTCTTCCTGTCAAGAAAAAGAGGTATTGCCTGCCGCTTTTTTTCACGTTATAATTTGTATACAAATTTATCTTCATACGCAAGGAGTGTGTTTCATGCCGCAGAAAGAAAAGAATGTCTCTCTCGCCGACCAGGCCTATGAGACGATCAAGACAAATATCCTGAATATGACCTACCCTCCGGGCATGACTCTGACAGAGAGCCGGCTGGCCCGGGACCTGGGCATGAGCCGCAGCCCTGTCCGCACAGCCATCCGGATGCTGCAGACAGAGGGACTCATCGTCACGGACTACTACAAATCCATGACTGTAAAAAAGATAACGGAAAAGGACATCCGGGAGATCTACCAGCTGCGGGAGCTGCTGGAGGGCGCCGCCTTCCGCCTCATCTTCACCTCCGGCAGGAACGAAGAGTACTCCTATCGCATCGAGGAGAAGGTGGTCCGCATGTGCGCCGCAGCCTCCGACACTTACGCCTGGGAGGTAGCCGACACAGCCATGCACATGGAGATCATCAGCATTCTGGAAAACAGCCGCGTTGACAGGATATATGAGAACAACCTGTCCGAGCTGATCCGCATGGGCCAGTTCTCTGTCAGGAACGGCATGGACATAGACCGCACCAATGAAAACCTGAAAAGGATGGTGGAGCTCATGCGCGCCGGGGATTACGAGAACGCCTACGCCATCCTCCGGGACGACCACTTTACAACCGGCATGGACTGTTCCCTTCAGGAATATCTTTAAAGAAATGCGCCTGGCCGCTGTGGTCCAGGCGCTGCTTTCTCATTCTATTTACTGAAAGGACTGCTCCGTTCGGTTGATGATCTCATCCTGGAGCGGTTTGTCCAGGTTGCGGAAGAAATCGCTGTATCCGGCCACGCGGACGATCAGGTCCTTGTAGTCCTCCGGATGCTTCTGGGCGTTGATGAGTGTCTGGCGGTCCACCACGTTAAACTGGATATGGTGTCCGTCCATCGCAAAGTAGGACCGTATCAGGCTGGCCATATTGTTCAGCCCTTCCTCTCCCGCCACCACATCAGGCGTGAACTTCTGGTTCAGAAGTGTGCCGGCAGTCGCCAGATGGTCCATCTTGGAGCAGGATTTGATCACAGCTGTGGGACCGTTTGTGTCTGCGGATTTCTCCGGCGAAATCCCCTCTGAAACAGGCTGATGGGCCTTTCTTCCATTTGGCGTTGCCAGGATCACGTCTCCGAAGTACACGTGGCAGGTGGTAGGCAGCATATCCACACCATACTTTCCGCCCTTCATGTTCGGGCGCCCCGTGATGGTGCTCCTGTAGAGTTCAAACACATCCTGCATGATACCGTCCGCATAATCATCGTCATTGCCATATTTTGGCGTCCTGTCATGGACCATGCGGTAGATGGCGTCATATCCCTCATAGTTGTGCTCCATGGCATCGATCAGCTCTTCCATGGTAAAGTTTTTCTTGTCATAGACATTGTATTTTACAGCTGTCAGGCAGTCTGTCACCGTTCCGATGCCCACACCCTGGATATAGTTTGTGTTGTATCTGGCGCCGCCTGCATTGTAGTCCTTTGCGTTGGATATACAGTCGTTTGTCACCACAGACAGACAGGGAGCTGGCATCTCCTTCGCATACAGCTTCTCTATCACATTATTTCCGCGTATCTTCACGTCAACAATATACTCCAGCTGCTTCCTGAAGGCATCCCAGAGCTCATCGTACGTCTTGAAATCCTTCGCATACCCCAGCTTGAGTCCGATCTGCTTTCCGCTGTACTGGTCAAATCCATTGAACAGTGTGAGCTGGAATACCTTGGGGATGTTCAGATATCCTGTCAGGATGTATGCCTCGCTTCCCCACGCGCCTGTCTCCACACACCCCGAGGAGCCGCCCCTTCTGGCGTCCTCCAGCTTTTTGCCGGCATTGACCAGCTCCATGATCTGGGCCTCCGTGTTGTAGAAGGCAGGCTGCCCCCAGCCCTTCCTTGAAATCTCGCAGGCTCTCTTCAGGAATTTAGCGGGCGTCTTCTTGCTGATGGTCACGTTGGAGTTAGGCTGCACCAGCTTCATCTCATCCATGCAGTCCAGGATCAGGTAGCTGACATTGTTCACCCCGTTGCGCCCGTCCGGCGTCACTCCACCTGTGTTGATATTGGCAAAATCGGTGTATGTGGCGCTTTCCTTCAGCGTGATGCCCACCTTTACAGGCGCCGGCTGGTTGTAGAATTTCACCCACAGGCACTCCAGCAGCTCCAGTGCCTTCTCATCGTCCAGGATGCCGGCCTCCACATCCCTCTCATAGTAGGGATACAGGTGCTGGTCCAGTCTTCCCGGACTGAAAGCGTCCCAGGGGTTCAGCTCTGTGGTGACTGCAAGGTGGGTGAACCAGTAGAGCTGGATCGCCTGCCAGTATGTCTGAGGCCTGTGTGCAGGTACGACCTCCAGGTTGGCAGCAATCTGAAGGAGCTCGGACTTCCTCGTCTCATCCGCTTCCTTTTCCGCCATCTCAAGAGCCAGGCTGTGGTAGCGCTCGCCCAGGATGATGACAGCGTCACAGGCAATGTCCATAGCCTTCAGCTCCTCGCATTTATCCACAGCATCCGGATCGTTCATGTAGTCCAGGCCGTCCATTGTCTTTTGGATCTTCTCTTTATACTCCATATAGCCGGTAGTGAACACCTGCTCGCCGCCGCAGGTGTGCCCCGGGCCTCTCTGCTCCATAAACTCAGTGAACATGCCCGCCTCGTAGCAGTCATGCCACTCCGGTGTCATCCTGGAGAGGAGCTTCTCTCTCATGCTGCGCCCCGTCCAGTAGGGGATGATCTCCTCCCTCTGGAGCTTTCTGTCCTCCTCCGTTGTCTTGAAGGACACAAGCTCCCTCTCGCTCATGACAACCATATCCTCCTCACTGTGGCAGCACAACTCCGGGAATGTGGGGGACGCCTGGGGGTCCTTGCCCTTCTCCCCGACGATCAGCTCCCCGTCCCCAAGATACAGCGTCTTCTTGGAAAAATATTCCTTCAGAGTCATGGCCCTCATGACCGGTATGGAATATTTTCCATCATTCTCCTTGTAAAAATCCGTCTCGATCTTCGCCCTCTCCAGATCAATGTGTACAGGCGTGTTCACACTGATTTCTCTGAGCTTCTGGATCCTCTCATTCATACCCCGCAGTTTTGCCATTTTCTTACCCTCCTATTTTCGTGTTTTTGAAACCTGCATCAACGAAAAGAGCGGCCAGCGCCTCCATCTCTTCTCTTTCCGGCGCGTGCAGGTCGGTGCCTTTATATTCCATATCCAGCTTTCTGTACTTACCGCTCCCCGTATCGTGGTAGGGCAGCAGATTGACCTGTGCCGGATGGATATCGTATTCCTGGAGAAACGCGATGGTCTCCCTCATGTTCTGTTCATTCCCATTTACTTCCTTCACTGTGGGAATGCGGATGTAAATCCTCGCCCCGTCCCGCGCAAGGCGGACCAGATTGTCAAGGATAAGACTGTTGTCCGTACCGATATATTTTTTATGGAGCTCCGGATCCATCACCTTCACATCGTAGAGGAAGGTGTCCACATAGGGAAGGAGCATCTGAAATCTCTCATAAGGTACATAGCCGCAGGTGTCTATGGTGAGGGTCACGCCCTGCTTCTTCAGCTCTCTGGCCACTGCAAGGACAAAATCCATATCCATGGCTATGACCTCTCCGCCGGAAAAGGTCACCCCGCCGCCGGACTCCTCGTAGAACATCTGGTCCTTCATCAGCTCCCGCACCAGCTCTCTGACGGGATACTCCTGCCCCACGATCTCCCGGAGCCCTGCCGGGCAGAAATTCACGCATTTCCCGCAGAGCGTGCAGGCCGCCGCATCGAGGACAGGCTGCCCGTCCTCCATATGTACCGCGCCCGCCGGACAGACCGCCTGACAGGTGCCGCACCCTGTGCATTTTTCCCGGTCTACCTGCATCTCTCTTTCAAACCGCTGGGTCTCCGGGTTATGGCACCATTCACATTTCAGCGGACATCCCTTAAAAAACACGGTAGTCCGTATCCCGTCACCGTCATGAATGGAAAACTTTTGTATGTTGGTTATGTTTTTCATCGCATTCTCCTGTACATGCTTCTGCAGCATAAACTATCGTTTGAACTATAGTCTAATCTTTGATTTAAATATATCGTGTTGTTATATTTTTGTCAATCGGCATCTTTTCCATAATCCAGCGGCAAATTTTGTGAAATTTGTATCATAGTGTATTGTATATTTTGTACAAAAAAAGACTGCCAATGCAGTCTTTTTTCGCATGTTCATACACATTTGCACACCAGTTATATGAATTCGGGACGTAATACTTTTCAAAAGTATTACGTCCCGAATTCACAATTGTCGTAATTGTGTGAAACCAGGCATGACGATAAGCCGGGTTATGTCGTTGGGTGATCATCTATCTAGGCCTGCCGTCGCCGGCAGGCTCGAGCGACCAACCTGAGACGCGGCGGGCCGCCGCATTGTCTCGTTCCGGTCTTGCTTCGGATGGGGTTTACATGTGCCCCTCCTGTTACCAGGAGGGCGGTAGTCTCTTACACTGCCCTTCCACCCTTACCGGGAAGATCCCGGCGGTACATTTCTGTTGCACTGGCCTTGGAGTTGCCTCCACCGGACGTTATCCGGCATCCTGCCCTGTGAAGCCCGGACTTTCCTCACCTGCTGCCTTTCGGCGTGCGCAGCCGCGATCACCTGTCATACCTGGTCTCACGGATTTCGATTTTATCACAATTATGAGTTTATGGCAAGCCCCGCATCTTCGATCAGGTCATCTCCGTCTGCCGCTGCGGTGGCAAGGGTATCGCATCTCTCATTCTGGGGATGGCCGTCATGGCCCTTCACCCAGATGAACCGCACCTGATGAGGCTCTTTTGCCTGGAGAAGCCTCTTCCACAGATCCACATTCTTCACCGGCTCATTCTTGCCTCTCTTCCAGCCCTTTTTCAGCCAGCCGCCGATCCAGTTCTGGTTAAAGGCATCCACCACATACTTGGAGTCTGAGTAGAGTTCCACGCTGCAGGGCCTGTTCAGCGCCTCCAGTGCAGCGATCACTGCCATCAGCTCCATCCGGTTGTTGGTTGTCTTCTTATATCCCTGGGACAGCTCCTTTGTGTGGAGCTGTCCCTTTGTATCCACATATTCAAGGACGGCACCGTAGCCCCCCGGCCCGTCCGGGTTGCCTCTTGCCGCCCCATCTGTATAAATCTTTACCTGCATAAAATTGTAAGCTCCTGTTCTTTAATCCAGCTCAAAGCTCTGCCCCTCCCGGGTGATGTGAGCCACCCTGGTTTTATAATCCAGGGCAGATTCCTCCTCCATCAGACGGTTGTACAGATCATACTGGTCCTGCATATGCATGGGGAACACAACATCTGTGTCTGTGTGGCGCATAAACCAGTCCAGCCCCCAGTAATACTCTCTGTCCAGCCTTGGATCCAGAGGGACAAAGGCCGCATCTATATGCATCCCCTCCAGCATCCCGATCTCCTTTTGGTAAGCCTCTTTCATAAACCGGTTGTAGGTATCCGTCTCTTCCTCCCAGTGCCACCAGTTCAGATCCCCCGCATGATAGATCGTATGCCCCGCTGTTTTCACCACAAAGGCAACGCCCTCATCTGTGGATCTGAGTGTCTCTATAAGAAGTTCACTCTCCCCGGCCTCGATCTGCAATGTCTCTCCCGGCTCCATGAAGTACATATTGTCTTTTGGAGCAGAAGAAGGCACCGCTTCCTCCACATCACTGGACAAAATGTAGGTGATGCGGGGAAATTTTTCTGTCCACGTAAAAATAGATCGCTGGTAGTGATCGTAATGTTTGTGGCTCACAAAAACGTACACATCCCTGTCACGGCCAAAAGCAGGAAGCTCTCCTCTGTAGTAGTCAAAAATCAGAACCTTATCCTCCATCTCCACCGCGAAGCCGCTGTGCTGGATATAAGTAACCTTCATACTCATTGCAAAATTACTCCTGGGGTGCCTTCTGGATCACTTCCACCGCGTGGGCAATCTCCGGAAGCAGATATTCAAGGCACTGCTTAACAGCCCCTGCTTTTCCGGGAAGATTAACGATCAGGACATCTCCCCTGATCCCGGCAGCGCTCCTGTTGAGCATAGATCTTTTTGTCAGCTTCATCGTGTACGCGCGCATGGCCTCCGGTATACCAAGGACCGGCCGCTCCACCACGTCCATGGTGGCCTCCGGCGTGCAGTCTCCGGCATTGCAGCCCGCTCCGCCTGTTGTCAGGATCAGGTCGGTCAGATGTCCGTCCGCCATCCTCTGCATAACAGTGGAGAGGACAGTCCTGTCACAGGGAAGGGCTTTCTGGAACACGATCGTGTGTCCCGCCTGCTCGATCAGCTTCTTTATCACTTTTCCTGCGGCATCTTCCTCTTTTTCTCTGTATACTGCCGTATTCGCTGTTATAATCGCAACTCTCATCTTGTACCTCCATAAACCATTCTTTTGTACACAGGCTTTCCATGATACAACAAAAGTTCCTGCCTGTCTCTTTTATTTGATGCGTTCACCGATGCCGGCCGTCACCCGGTACACCTTGTCTGCCATGTCCGCCAGATAGCACCCTACCCGGCCAACCTGTTCCCTAAGGATCCGGTCCTCCGCTTTCCCTGGAGTCATACCGCATCCCATTTCACTCATAATAATAACAACTTCCGGGTTCATTTGCAACATGGCCTCTGTCTGTTCCACCGGGTCCTTGCCCTCTTTTACATATTTTTCCACGGAAAACTGATAGGCAGGCATAAGGATGCGATCCGGAAACTGCTCCTTTGCAAAGGCCACCTTGCCCTGACAGCTTCCGCCTGTTATGAAAATCATGTCTTACCACCAACCTTTCTTTTCATCCCGCTGTTTTCTCCAGATGGGGATGCCGTAGACCACTTCCACGAAAAGATCCGCCTCTTTCGCCAGCGTCTGGTTGATCTGTCCGAGACATTCCAGGAATTTCCGCTCCTCATCTGTCCCCGGCACATCAGAAAACACCTGGTTTGTCACAACGATCAGATTGTCCGTCTGCTCCCCCAGCGCATGGATTTCTGAAAGGATTTCCTCCACGATCTGCTGCTGGGGAAGGATCTCCCCCTGGTATGCCCGGATCTTTTCTGTCAGCGTCTCCGCCACACAGTCCAGCACAACGGTGGACTGCTCTTTATCCATTTTCCCCGCAAATTCCTGCGCGATCCAGGACTTTCCGCTTGCGCTTCCGCCTGTGATCAGCAAAAACATACTACTCCACCTCTTCTGCACTTTCTGTTTACTGTTTCTCTACAATCTCGCCCTGCTTCTTGTAAATGCTCCCCGCCGGGACAAAGCCTCTCACAGAGGAGAGCGGATAGATGTTGCTGTGGCTTCCCACCACGCTGCCCGGGTTCAGGACTGTGCCGCAGCCAACCTCCACTTCGTCGCCCAGCATGGCGCCGAATTTCTTAAGCCCGGTCTCCATATTTCCCTCCGGCGTCTTCACCACCACCAGTTTTTTATCTGACTTTACATTGGAAGTGATGGAGCCGGCGCCCATGTGTGCCTTGTATCCCAGGATAGAATCGCCCACATAGTTGTAGTGGGGCACCTGTACTTTGTTGAAGAGGATCACGTTTTTCAGCTCTGTGGAATTTCCAACCACAGCCCCCTCGCCCACGATGGCGTTGCCGCGGATGAAAGCGCAGTGGCGCACCTCTGCGTCCTTTCCGATGATGGCAGGCCCGTGGATGTAGGCGGACTCAAATACTTTTGCAGATTTTGCGATCCAGACATCCTCTCCCACCTTGTCGTACTCGTCTTCGGGAAGGCTCCTGCCAAGCTCCAGGATAAAGTCCTTGATCTTCGGCAGCACCTCCCAGGGATAGGTAGCTCCCTCGAAAATGTCCTTCGCGATGGTCTCGTCCAGTGTATAGAGTTCTTTGATGGTCAGTTCTTTCATTTTTTCTTCGCTCCATTTCCGCCTTCCGGCTTTTTATTTTTTGCTTTATAAAATGCAGCTGCCCTGTCGTAGCAGCTTCTTAACTGATACTGGTTGTTAAGCCCCAGGACTCCGTCTGTCCTTGTCTTAATAAAATGCTCCAGCTTCTCCATGTATTCCTCCGATGTGATCTCCCCTTCCGCCACATAGTTCAGCCCTTTCTCCCAGCTGGCTGTCAGCTCCGGGTTGAGGAGAGAGCGGATGGAATGATCCACCACATCGTAGATCATCTCCCCCTGGAGGGTGGGGGTCACGATCTGGGTCTTCTTGTTCAGTGCCAGATACTTGTTGTTAAACAGTTTTTTCAGTATCTCGCCTCTCGTGGCGCTGGTGCCGATGCCGCAGCTTTTGATCTGTTCCCGCAGCTCCTCGTCCTCAATGAGCTGCCCGGCATTCTCCATGGCCAGGATGAGAGACCCGGAATTGTACCGCTTGGGCGGGGAAGTCTTTCCCTCCTTGATGTCCAGGGAGGACACTGGAAGGGTCATGCCTTTTTTCAGGCTCTTCACCGCTGCAAAGAGAGCTGCCGGATCATCCTTTCCGGAGTCAGCGCTGTCGTTTGCCTCTCCGTTTGCCTCTCCGTTTGGCTCCCCGGCTGTCTCCTCCTGCTTTCCCCTTTTCTGTCCCGGGATACCCGCCACTTTCAGGTACCCTTCTTCCGCCAGCACGCGGAAGCTGGAAAAAAACTGCTCCTCCCTCATGCCTGTTACAATGGATACCTTCTGGTACACAGCCGCAGGATAAAAAATGCCGAGAAATCTGCGCACAATTACATCATACACTTCTTTTGCCGTGTGCGCCACACTGTTCAGCGCAGAGAACCCCTGCCCGGTGGGAATGATGGCATAGTGGTCTGTGATCTGCTTGTCATTGACGTACCGGGTCTTTGCCAGTCCCTTGTGGGTGCCCATGGAGGCGATCTCATTTAAAAAGGGAACCGCCGGGCTGTATTTCATCAGTCCGTTGAGATTTTTGCTGATTTCCTTTGCCACCGCGGTGGAGAGCACCCTGGCATCTGTCCTTGGATATGTGACCAGCTTCTTCTCGTACAGCTCCTGCACAATGCGCAGGGTCTCATCCGGGCTGATCTTGAACCTTTTGGAACACTCGTTCTGCAGCTCCGCCAGGTTATAGAGAAGAGGCGGATTCTTTTTTTCCTTCTTTTTCTCAATAGAGAGGATCTTGCAGGTCAGCCTGTCATCTTCTCCGCGTAGATGGTCGATCAGTTCCTGGGCCTTCTCTTTCTCCTTAAATCCGTTTTCCTTGTAGAGGCAGGGGGAGGCAAAATACCTGGAGCCCTCCACCGCACGCCACTCTCCCTCAAACGTAAGCTCCGGGGATGGCCCCTGGGTCTCACCGCCTTCTCCGACAGGGATCGTGCTGACCACCCGGTAGAAGGGCGTCTCCACAAACTCCCGGATCTCCCGCTCCCTGCGCACCACCATACCCTGGACACAGGTCATGACCCGGCCCACGGAAATGACCGCATATTTAGTCCGCAGGTAGTTGGAAATGCTGTTTCCGTACTTTAAGGTGAGCAGGCGGGAGAAATTGATCCCCATCAGGTAGTCCTCCTTGGCCCGCAGGTAGGCGGAGGAAGACAGATTGTCGTAGGCGGACAGATCCTTTGCCTCCCGGATCCCCCGCAGGATCTCCTCCTCGGTCTGGGAGTCGATCCACACCCTGCGGCGCTCCTTTCCTTTCACGCCCGCCATCTGCTCCACAAGCCGGTAGATGTACTCTCCCTCCCGCCCGGAGTCGGTGCACACATAGATCGTCTCCACATCCTCCCGGTTAAGAAGGGAAGCCACGATGCGGTACTGTTTGGCCACCCCGGGGATTACTTCGTACTTGAATTCCCCCGGTAAAAACGGCAGAGTCTCCAGACTCCACCGCTTATATTTTTCATCGTAGGCCTCCGGATAGCTCATGGTCACCAGATGCCCCACGCACCAGGTCACCACCGCCTCCTCCGACTCCAGATAGCCGTCATGCCTGCCTGTCCGGAGGTGAAGGGCCCTGGCAAACTCCTGGGCCACGCTCGGTTTTTCTGCGATGTATAATGATTTTCCCATAAATGCTGTCTGATCTCCTGTTCTTGTCCCTTATTACATTCTCTCCCCGGATATCCGGTGCTATCTCCTGAGGAGCCCGGCTATCCTCTCCCGCAGCCCTTTCTTTTTCTGGGAAGCGCCCGCACTTCTCGCAGCGTGCACGGCCTCCTTCATAAAGCGCTCCTGGGAGTTCACCCTGTGCTCTGTGATGGGCTTTTTCTTGTATGTGCCATCGCTCTGCAGCACCCGGGCCTTTACGTTGTCCGCCAGCATCACGTCCATGTAGTAGCTGATCTGGCGCCGGACCGCATCGTCCAGTACCGGGCAGGCCACCTCCACCCGCTTCTCCGTGTTGCGGGTCATCATATCCGCAGATCCTATGTAGATCTTTTGGTCCGCCCCTGTGCCGAAGCAGAATATCCTGGGATGCTCCAGATATCTCCCCACAATGCTGGACACGGTCAGATTGTCTGTGTAGCCCGGCACGCCCGGAAGGATGCAGCAGATGCCCCGCACGATAAGGTCAACCTTCACACCTGCCCGGGACGCCTCCGCCACCTTGGCAATAAAATCCACATCTGTCAGGGAATTCATTTTCATGATGACACGTCCCCTGGGCCCCTTTTTGATCTCCTCATCCATAAGCTGCAGCACTTTGGGCTTGAGGGAGGTGGGAGATACGATCAGATGCCGGTAGATACCGTCCAGGTTGCCGATGGACATATTCTGGAAAAAGAGAGCCGCATCCTCGCCGATCTCCCGGTTTGCTGTCATAAGCGACAGGTCCGTGTACATGGCGGCTGTCTTTTCATTGTAATTGCCTGTTCCGATCTGAGTGATATACTGGATCTCGTTTCTCTGCCGATAGGTGATCAGGCAGATCTTGGAGTGCACCTTGTACCCCTCAAATCCATACAGGACGCGGCATCCTGCCTCCTCCAGCCGCTCGGACCAGTCAATGTTGTTCTGCTCGTCAAAGCGGGCTCTGAGCTCAATGAGAACGGTTACCTCCTTGCCGTTCTCAGCGGCGGCGCACAGGTACTCCACCAGCCTGGCCTTTTTCGCCAGCCGATAGATCGTGATCTTGATGGTCATGACTGAGGGGTCAAAGGCCGCCTCCTTGATAAGCTGCAGGAAAGGCTCCATACTCTCGTAAGGGTAGAAAAGCAGGATATCCTGCTTTCGGATCTGCCGCATCATGCTCCCCTCCTCCACCTGGCGCCCCGGCTGTGGAGAGAAGGGATGATAGATGAGAGACCTCTTCATGGAGTCCGGCAGATTTCCGCTGATAGCAAACATGTAATCCAGCTTCATAGGCATCTTTGTGCGGAAGATCTGCTTCTTTGTGATATTAAATTTCTCACAGAAATATTTCTCCATATCCTGGTTCAGCTTCTCCGCTATCTCCAGCCGGACCACCGCCATCCTCCGGCGCTTGTGCAGGGTCTGCTTCATCAGATAGCGGAAATCATCTGTGACCTCCAGCGACTCGTCATCCGGCGCGATATCCGCATTTCGCGTGACGCAGATATAGTTCCGGTCAGACACCTCATAGTGCCCGAACACAAGGTCCAGATGCTCCATGATCACTTTCTCCATCCGGATATAGCGGATATCATGCCCCGGCAGATAGAGGATATCAGACACAAAGTTGGGCACCGGCACGATCCCCATCATACTGCGTCCCTCCAGCTTCAGCATGGCCGTCACATAGAGCTCCTTGTTGAGCAGGTGCGGAAAGGGATGCCCCGCATCCACGATCTGAGGCGACAGGATGGGGAGCACCTGCTCCTTAAAATATTTTTTCACATACTTTTTCTCACTCTGCTCCAGTTCTTTGTAATCCAGCCCGCACACGCCGTAGGGGTGCAGCTGCTTCTTGATCTCCCCGTAGGTCTTATCTCTCTCTTTGTAAAGGGGGGCTACCGCCTCATAAATCTTCTCCAGCTGCTGGGCCGGCGTCATGCCGGACCTGGAGTCGACCGTCTTAGGGTCTGTGGCCGCCATATCAAAAAGGCTTCCCACACGGATCATAAAAAACTCGTCCAGATTGCTGGTAAAGATGGCCACAAACTTCATCCGCTCCAGCAGCGGCACGGACGGGTCCTGGGCCTCCTCAAGCACCCGCTGGTTGAACTTCAGCCAGGACAGCTCCCTGTTCTGAGTGTATTTTAAAATGTCCTTTCTCATCTTTCTCCCGCCTCTCCTTTCCGGTCACGGAATTTCTCTCATAAAGATTATACATGTAAACCGGAAATATATCCAGTCTTCTTTTTCTCCGTCCACACTGCCCGGTCAGTCCGGCAGTCTGTCTGCCGCCAGAAGACGGAAATGATCTTTCCTGTAATCCAGTATCCCCTCCCGGCGCATTTTCCCCAGCTCCCGGGACAGAGCACTCCGGTCAACAGCCAGAAAATCCGCCAGCTCCTGCCGGTTAAACGGAATGATAAAATCTCCTCCTCCGGCCATCTGAGCCTGGGCAGAGAGGTAGGCCTCCACCTTCTCTCGTATGCCGCGCCCGGATAGATACTCTGTCTTCCTGGCCATGGACCAGGTCTTATCTGCCAGAATGTGGACAAGATTGACAGTCAGCTTCTCATAGAGCGCTTTCTCCCTTCCCGGGCCTTCCCCTTCTCCCCTGTCAAGCACCGGCGTCAGGTCCAGGAGCAGCACCTTTGTCCGGCACTGAGCCGTCACATTGATGTTCAAAGTCCGCTCCTTCCTGCAGGCGTACACCTCTCCGAAGACTTCTCCGGCTTCTACTATCGCCAAGATGCTCCGATTTCCCCAGAAATCTTCCTTCTCCAGGGAAATACTGCCCTCCAGGACGATTCCCATCTGTTCCATCTTCTCACCCTGCCTGAAAAGGACCGATCCTCTCTCATATTCCTGCATCCTTGCCGACAGACAGGACAGGACTTTCTCCATGTCTTCTTCAGCGATCCCGGCAAAAAACGGCTGTGACAACAATATTTTTTCATATTTCTTCATTTTTCGCTCTTTTCCGTTGCATTTGCAACTGATTATTTTGTTCTATTATACTATACTGCCTGTGTAAAACAAGAACATCTATCGAAACAGCGAGGAGGACAATACATGATACGAAAGATCATACACATTGACGAAGAAAAATGCAATGGCTGCGGGCTCTGCGCCGAGGCCTGCCACGAGGGCGCCATTGAGATGGTGAACGGTAAGGCCCGCCTGATGCGGGATGACTACTGTGACGGCCTGGGAGACTGCCTGCCGGCCTGCCCCACAGGCGCCATCACCTTCACAGAGCGGGAGGCCGCCGCCTACGATGAGGAGGCGGTGAAAAGGCATCTCGCAAAGCGTGACGGCGCTCCCTCTGCTTCCGGCGCAGCGGCTTCTCAGCCAGGCCTGGCACCCCAGCCTTCCCAGCTTTGCCAGTGGCCGGTGCAGATCAAGCTTGCTCCTGTCAGCGCCCCCTATTTCAGCGGCGCCCGTCTTCTCATCGCCGCCGACTGCACCGCCTACGCTTACGCCAGCTTCCACCAGGATTTCATCCGTGGCCGTGTGACGCTGATCGGCTGTCCCAAGCTGGACGGCGTGGACTACACGGAGAAGCTGACCGAGATCCTCTCCGAAAATGACATCCGGGACCTGACTATCGTCCGGATGGAGGTGCCCTGCTGCGGCGGCATCCAGCACGCCGCAACGGAGGCGCTGAAGGCCAGCGGAAAATTCATCCCCTGGCAGGTGGTGACCATCTCCACAGACGGCCGGATACTGGACTAGAAACTTTTCACAGCTCATACTTTTACAGCAAAAGATCCCCCGGAGCCAAAGCTCACAGCAGCTTCGCCCCGGGGGATCTTGCCTGTTCTTCTATTTTGCCTGGATATAACCCTTGGCTGTCAGCGCCTCAGCGCAGAGCACTGCTCCGCCCGCCGCGCCTCTCACTGTATTGTGGGACAGACCGATGAATTTGTAGTCATAGATGCTGTCTTCCCGCAGACGTCCGATGGAAACGCCCATGCCATTCTCGTAGTTCACATCCATGGTCACCTGAGGACGGTTATCCTCCTCCAGATACTGGATGAACTGCTTCGGTGCGCTGGGAAGATCCGCCTCCTGGGGGAATCCTTTAAATGTCACCAGCTTTTCGATCAGCTCTTCCTTGGAAGGCTTATTTTCAAAGTTAATGAACACGGCTGCTGTATGGCCGTTGAGCACCGGCACGCGGACGCACTGGCAGGTGATCTTCGGGGAATCTGCCATGACGATCTGTCCGTTCTCCACTTTTCCGAGAACGCGCAAAGGCTCTTTTTCGCTCTTCTCCTCCTCGCCGCCGATGTAGGGGATGATGTTGCCCTCCATCTCCGGCCAGTCTTTAAATGTCTTTCCGGCTCCGGAGATAGCCTGGTATGTAGTCACCACAAGCTCTTTCGGGCCGAATTCCTTCCATGCTGCCAGACAGGGAGCGTAGCTCTGGATGGAGCAGTTCGGTTTTACAGCAATGAAGCCCTTCTCTGTTCCAAGACGCTTCTTCTGGTCTTTGATCACGTCAAAATGATCCGCGTTGATCTCCGGCACGACCATGGGCACGTCCGGTGTCCAGCGGTGCGCACTGTTGTTGGAGACAACCGGAGTCTCTGTCTTTGCGTAAGCCTCCTCAATAGCCTTGATCTCTTCCTTGGTCATATCCACGGCGCTGAACACGAAATCTACTGTGGAGGCAACCTTCTCCACTTCGTTTACATTGAGGACTACCAGATCCTTCACTGCCTCCGGCATGGGAGTGTCCATCTTCCAGCGGCCTCCCACAGCCTCCTGGTATGTCTTGCCTGCTGACCTGGGGCTTGCCGCCACTGTCACCACCTCAAACCAGGGATGGTTTTCCAGGAGAGCGATAAAACGCTGTCCCACCATTCCTGTCGCACCTAAAATACCAACTCGTAATTTTTTCTCCATTTCCTTTGCTCTCCTTTTTCTTTTATGAGTATTCGCGCATATATTTTTTATATATGGCGATCACTTCCTCCATAGCTTTCTTTCCCGGGGCTCCTGTGGTCACCCGCCTGTTGACGCAGGTGTCAATGCTGATGGCATCGTAGATGTCCTCCTCAAAGACGGGAGAGATCTCCTTGTACTCCTCCAGCGTCATATCGTCCAGGGCAATGCCTCTTTCAATGCAGTAGAGCACAAGCTGCCCGACGATACCGTGCGCATCCCGGAAGGGAACTCCCTTGCCCACCAGGTAATCCGCCGCGTCTGTGGCGTTGGTGAAGCCGTGCTTCGCGCTGGCCTCCATGCGCTCCTTATTGAAGCGGGTCGTGCGGAGCATGCCTGTAAAGAGGGAGATGCAGCCCTTGGCCGTATCGATGGCGTCAAAGACAAGCTCCTTGTCCTCCTGCATATCTTTATTGTAGGCAAGGGGAATGCCCTTCATAGTAGTGAGAAGAGACATCAAAGCCCCGTACACACGCCCGGTCTTTCCCCGTACAAGCTCCGCGATATCCGGATTTTTCTTCTGGGGCATGATGCTGCTGCCTGTGCTGTAGGCATCATCCAGCTCCACAAACTGATATTCATTGGAATTCCAGATGATCATCTCCTCGGAAAAGCGGCTCAGATGCATCATCACTGTAGAAAGGGCGGCCAGCAGCTCGATCAGGTAATCCCTGTCTGACACGCCGTCCATGCTGTTCAGCGTAGGGCCGTCAAATCCAAGGAGTTTGGCGGTGTAGTCCCGGTCCAGCGGATAGGTGGTCCCGGCAAGCGCCCCGGATCCCAGGGGACATGTATTCATCCTGCCGTAGATGTCCTGCATCCTCTCGTGGTCCCGCTTGAACATCTCAAAATAGGCGCCCATATGGTGGGCCAGTGTGATAGGCTGTGCCTTCTGCAGATGGGTGAACCCGGGCATGATCGTCTCCGTATGCTCCTCCATAGTATTCAGGATGGCAAACAGCAGCTCCTTTAACAGGTTGTCGATGAGATGTACTTCATCTCTTGTGTAGAGCTTCATATCCAGCGCCACCTGGTCATTTCTGCTCCTTCCTGTGTGGAGTTTCTTTCCCGGCTCACCGATCCTCTCTGTGAGCACTGCCTCCACGAAGCTGTGGATGTCCTCATATTTATCCGAGATCTCAAGCCTTCCCTTTTCTATATCATCCAGGATCCCCTCCAGACCTTCCACGATCTTATCCTTGTCTGCGTCTGTCAGGATCCCCTGCTTTGCAAGCATCATCACATGCGCGATGCTGCCTCTTATATCCTGGGCATACAGCCTTTTATCAAAGGAAATAGAGGCATTGAAATTATATACAAGCTGATCCGTCTCCTTTGTGAAGCGTCCGCCCCATAACTGTGCCATTTTCGATCCCCTTTCTTTTGTATAAATATTTATAAAATGTTATATATACGCTATAGTTTATCACACTTTCACCGCAAAACACAACTAAAACTGCTGGTTTCTGCGTTTTTCAGCCTCCCGGAACGAAAATTCGCAGCCGCAGTAGTCCTGTCTGTACAGTCCGTACTCCCTGGACAGCTCTATGGAACGCTTGTATCCATTCTTTTTCTTGAAATCCGAGTGAAGGTATCTCACTCCGTACTCTTCCGCCAGCCTGCCGCCGATCTCATTGAGCTTTGCCGCGTTTTTCATGGGACTGATGCTCAAGGTAGTTGTAAAATAGTCAAATCCGCCCTGCGCGGCTATCTGTGCTGACTCCCGCAGACGCAGCTCATAGCACCGCATGCATCTTTCTCCGCCCTCTCTCACATGTTCCAGTCCTCTTGCCATCTCGTAAAACTTCTCTTTGTCATAGTACCCTGCAAGAAACGACACCGGATGCTTTGTCTCCATCTGGCTGATCAGCGTCTGCTGCTCCAGGATCCGCTTCGTGTACTCGCTCTCCGGGAAAATGTTGGGATTGTAATAGAACACCGTGATGTTGAAATATGCACTCAGATACTCCAGCACGTAGCTGCTGCAGGGCGCGCAGCAGCTGTGGAGCAGAAGAGAGGGCACCTGTTTCTCCTCCTGTAGCCTTGCAAGGAGCTGATCCAGTTCTTTCTGATAATTGACAGCCATCATCTCTACCTCACCTTTTCTGCCCGCTCAAGGAAGGACCGGATCACACTGCATGACTGGTGGAACCTCGCCTCTTCCTCTTCTGTGAGAGCCACTTCCAGGATCTCCTCTACCCCGTCTTTTCCGATCACGCAGGGGACGCCTGCTGCCACATTCTCTTCCCCGTACTCTCCTTCCAGAGCCACGGAGACAGGCCAGATCAGCTTCTGGTCATGGAAAATGGCTTTCACCAGCTTGGAGGCCACTGCAGCTATGCCGAATTCTGTACAGCCCTTTCCTTCCACCTCTGCAAATCCTTCCCATTTAATGTCCTTTTCCATCTGCTCCAGATCGATCTTTCCGATTGTGTCCGGCCTTTCCTCTCTCAGCTCCATAAAGGACTTGCCGTTCAGCGTCACCCTGGAGTAGATGGGCACGTGGGAGTCCCCGTGCTCTCCCATGCAGAATCCCTGTATGGACTGGGTACTGTATCCCGTAGCCTGGGAAATATATTTATAGAGACGGAATGTATCCAGACTGGTTCCTGTAGAGAAAGCTTTTGTCCGGTCAAAGCCGACTGCCCTTCTCACATATTCACAGATCACATCCGCCGGATTGGAGATACTGATAAAAAATCCATGGAAACCGCTCTCCTTAATTCTGGGAATAATATCCTGTATCATGCGTACAGAGTCGTCCAGCATATCCAGCCTGGTCTCCCCCGGACGGCGACTGCGCCCTGCGGCCATGATCATAACAGACGCATCCTGCGCGTCCGCGTAATCTCCCGCATAGACTTTCACTGCATTTCCAAGGCCCGCGGCTGCGTCACTTATATCTTTTGCCTGCCCGGCCGCCTTTTCTCTGTCTATATCAATCAGAACAATCTCATCCGCTTCCCCTGTGTACACCAGGCTGAGCGCACAGTGGGAACCCACATGTCCTGCTCCGATGATCACGATCTTCTTCCATGTCTTCATATTACGTGCCTCCCTGTTCTTTTTAAATGTAAGTCTGTCTTCCACTGACAGCCCATCCGGCCTGCCGTTTTCTGACGGTAATTAGTATATGGCATTTTTATACCATATGCAAGCACCCTTTCAGCTGCCAGGCATAAACTAATATAGATTCACTGTACTTCAGGACATTTTGATCAGGAGGTTCCCATGGAAGAGATCTTAGAACTGAAACATATTTACTATTCCTATCATACAATGGATGGAGAGACCTCTGCACTTTCAGATATCTCATTTACCATGAAAGAGGGCGAATTTGTGGCTGTGGTGGGACCTTCCGGCTGCGGCAAGTCCACCCTGCTCTCACTGGTCTGCGGCCTGCTGCAGCCAGAGAAAGGCCGGATCAGAGTGCGGGGAAAAGAGCTCAAAGAGAGCACCACAAACATCGGATACATGCTGCAGCACGACCAGCTCTTTGAATGGCGAACGATCTACAACAATGTCATCCTGGGCCTGGAAGTACAGCACATGCTGACCACCAAGTCACGCCAGAAGGCCCACGAACTTTTAGACACCTACGGGCTGTCTCAGTTTGAGAACGCAAGGCCCTCCCAGCTCTCCGGCGGTATGCGCCAGCGGGCGGCTCTTGTCCGCACCCTGGTGCTGGAACCGGATATCCTGCTCCTCGACGAGCCCTTCTCCGCCCTGGACTACCAGACAAGACTCCGGGTCAGCGACGACATCGGCCAGATCATCCGGCGGGAGAAGAAAACGGCCATCCTGGTGACCCATGATCTCTCGGAGGCCGTATCCCTGGCTGACCGGGTCATCATCTTAAGCCCCCGGCCCGCCACCATACGTCAGACACTGCCCCTCATCTTTGAGCTGGAAGAAGACACACCCCTGAACCGGCGGGGCGCCCCGGAGTTCAAGACCTATTTCAATCTAATCTGGAAGGAACTGAACAGCAATGAATGAACAATCTGCAGCCCAGCTGCGCTATCTGAACCGACAAAAGAGACACCGCCTGACCGTGGTCCTGTCCAGGGCGCTGATCCTCATCGGCTTCTTCTGTCTCTGGGAATTCTGTGCAGACAGAGGGATCATCGACTCCTTTATCTTCAGCAGCCCCTCCAAGATCGCTGCCTGTTTCATGGATATGACCCGGGACGGAAGCATCTACCGCCATATATGGGTGACTCTGTATGAAACCCTTGTCAGCTTTCTCCTGGTCATTGCCATCAGTATTCTGATGGCAGTTGTCCTCTGGCTGTGCCCGAAGCTCTCAGAGATACTGGATCCATATATGGTGGTGCTGAACAGCCTGCCTAAATCCGCGCTGGCTCCCCTCCTCATTGTGTGGCTGGGAGCCACCACCACCACGATCATCGTGGCCGGCATGTCCGTGGCCATCTTCGGCAGCATCCTAAACCTGTACACAGCCTTCCGCACCACAGACCCGGAGAAGATCAAGCTGATCTACACCCTGCGGGGCACCCGCATCCAGGCACTCACAAAGGCGGTCATCCCAGGCTCCATCCCTGCCCTCATCAGCACCATGAAGGTAAACATCGGGCTCTGCCTGGTGGGCGTGATCATCGGGGAGTTCCTGGCCGCAAGACAGGGACTGGGGTACCTGATCATCTACGCCAGTCAGACGTTCAAACTCGACTGGCTTCTGATGTCCATCGTGCTCCTGTGCATCATGGCCATGCTTCTCTACGCTGTCATCAATCTTCTGGAGAAGCTCTACCAGAGGCAGATCTCCGGAAAGTAAGCAAAAAAGCAGCCGCGTCCGAAAACGCAGGCTGCCTTACATAGCCATATATTTCTCCTGTCATTGCCTACAGCTGATTCAGCTTCTCCACAATGGCATCCAGCCCCTCATCGCTGAAGGGATAGCGGTGTGTGGTCTTCTCTTCCCTGGTGGCCTCATAACAGAAGGGACCTTTCCAGATTGTCAGTAGAAACTCATCCCTGTCTTCACCGGACACTTTCTCGATCCGGTAATTCAAAGCTCCCTTGCTGCCGTTGAACTTTGACTTCTTATAAAAAGCCAGCGGAAAGATCATCTGCCTCGTAACAGCCATGTCTGTCCCTTCCTTTCCTTCCTAGATCTCAAAGGTTTCCATATCATCCGGCACATACAGGCTGCCGTGATAGAATTCTCTGCCCTCGTTTGTGTAGAGCTCTTTTCTCCTGGCAATATTCTTGTCCTCTGTGTGGTAGAGGATCAGATTCGGGATCTGAAGCTCCTCAGCAGTCTGGCAGGCCTCCTTCACTGTACTGTGGTGCTTTTCATAGGGACCGAACTCGTCCGCCTCCCCGTACAGACAGAATGCCTCGTGCATCAGCCAGTCACTGCCCTTCACAAACTCATAATCCTTCTCGTTGTACGGCTCATCGCCGGCGCAGGTAAACTTCACATTGCCCGGCAGCATGATGGTAAAGCCGTACTGCTTGGCCTTTGTGGACCAGATGTCGAAAAATGTCACCGGGCACCCGATGATCTCTTTTGTCTCCCCGTGCTCCACCGGAATGAGCTGGATGCGCTCGCCGATGTGCTTTGTCACTTTTTTCTGGATGGTAAGATCTGTGATTGTCTTGATGACCGGGATCAGGTCGCCGTGGCAGTAGATCCGCAGATCCCCCTCGTATTTTCCTTTGTTCATATTCTGGCCGATCATGCGCACAAGCCAGATCAGCCCCAGAAGATGATCGATGTGCTCGTGCGTGATAAATATATCATGGATGTCCTTCAGCGGGATCCCCGCATCCTTCAGTCTCTTTAAGATCTGGTTGCCGCCGCCTGCGTCCACCAGGAAATGTCTGTCACCGTCGGAAAATGCAAAGCAGGTGTTATAGACCTCTGTCACCGCCGCATTTCCGGTTCCAAGTATCGTAAGTTTCATATTCCTTTTCTCCTTCCTGAAATCTGCCCTATTATTCTAACATATTCTTCCTTATTTTTTCATTAATTTCATTGACTTTTTTCAGACGGAAAGCTATATAAAAAATAAGAAGTACTATTCTACCAAGAAATAAAAAGGGAGTGAGCGCCGATGGACATTAAAGTTACGGAGGATATTTCATCAGAATTTGTGGAGATCGTCAGAGATATTCTGGAGGATGAGGAGTTCCGCAAGCTGTCCGGCTATATCCAGCA
>CBJMC01400__coassemble_343_pt1 | contig 22588 bp, 18 predicted proteins | sample CBJMC01400__metabat2_low_PE_044 | metagenome-assembled genome bin CBJMC01400
TTTACGCATTTTTTCGCAAACTCCCATCCCGACTTAATATTCGTCCTGTATAGTAACTCTGGAAATTTTGTATCCGAAAAAGGAGGGAAAAATTCTATGAGAAGAAAATGGCACAAAGGCGCCGCCATCACGCTGGCAGCCGCCATGCTCTGCGCACAGGGCGCTCCGGTATCCGTCCTGGCCGAGGAGAATGTCCAGGCAGACGAGACCGTCACCCCGGACGCGGAGACCGCCAAGACAGATGCGGAGGCAACGGAAAACGGCAGCACCGCACAGGACGCGGCGGAAACCGAAGGCATGGATGTAGAAACATACGAAGCAGACGAGACCGTTCCTGAAGAAGGAACAGAACGTACACGGGAGACTGCAGCCTCTCCAGCCACAGGCGCAAATACACTCCAAACACCGGCCGCAAATAGCGGCAACACGGTAGAATACCTGACTCTCCAGCCGGGGGAGACCAGCACTTCCGTGAACCTGAACTGGTATGCGCCGGATGGAACAGAAAAGGCACAGGTAAAATTCGGTGGCATGACGGTAGATGCAACCGTACGCGAACTTACGACACCCACAAAGGTAGATGGAAACAAGTACACCGACACCGGAAAGATGGTCTGTAAGGCTACGGTCACAGGGCTGGCCGCAGGCACGGAATATACGTACCAGATCTCCTATGACGATGGTCAGACCTGGTCTGAGTCATACACCTACACTACACCGGCGGCCGACAGCTTCAAATTCGGCTTCACCAGCGACCCGCAGATCAAAGAAGACCAGTCTCATGATGACCAGGGCTGGAACTCTTCAGATGGCACAAACCAGACCGGCTGGGCGACCATGATGGAGAAACTGGCGTCAGAGGGCGTCAGCCTTGTAGTATCCGCCGGGGACCAGGTGGAGGATCAGAGCTGGGGCAAATCCAGCGAGTACGCCGCCTTCTTCGCCCCGGAGGAGATGTCGTCCATCGCTTATGCGCCGGCAGTGGGCAACCACGACCGCCATTACATGTTCGAGGACCACTTCAATCTGCCCAACGAGATGTCTGTGGCAGGCGTGGATGAGAACGGCGCGCTCGCCCAGGTAAAGACCACGTTCCGGGGACAGAACAACGGCACAAGCCAGAGCCACGGCAACTATATCCAGGCGACGGCGGATGAGATCGCAAACAGCTCCGAGTCCAACGGCGTAACCCCAAATGCAGAGGGGCAGTATGACTTTGCGGAGCGCCGGGAGATGGAGACAAAGGGCAACTACTATTATCTCTATGACAATGTGCTCTTCGTCACCCTGAACACAGGCGCTTATCCGGGAGGGAATGATGAGGAGAATGCAGGAAACGCCAGCGTGCCCAGCGCAGCCAAAGATAACTCCGAGGCTGAGGCCATGGTGGACAACTTCCGCACCACCATGAACGCAGCCGTCAGCGAATACGCAGGCCAGTATCAGTGGCTGATCGTAACGCATCACAAATCCACCCAGACCGTGGCCAAGCATGCGGCGGACTCTGACATTGAGAACTACGTGGACGCGGGCTTCGAAAAGGTGATGGACGAGTTTGACGTAGATTTTGTCCTGGGCGGACACGACCACGTCTACTCCAGAAGCTACGTGCTCAAGGACGGCCAGCGGAATGCGGAGCGCCTGGACAGCTATCACGATCCGGACGGCACCATCTACCTGACCGGCAACTGCTGCTCCGACATGCAGTACTACACTCCCTTCGCTTCCGTCGACAAAACGAACAATACGGACTATCCGGTCCTCGCGGACGGAACGACAGGTTCCCAGGAATATCTGAAGGGCAAGCTCCCCATCGGCAACCAGGAGTGGAACCAGGAGTACAGCCCCAGCTACGCTGTATTCGATGTGACAGGGAATGAGATTTCCGTCCATGTATACAACCTGGCCGGAGACAGCGCCTCTCCGGACAGCGAGCTCATCGACTCCTTCAGCGTGACGAAGAACGCAGACGGCGGAGCAAAAACGGCAGGCGCCGAGAACGGAAAGACTTCCGCATCCCTGAACCTGACCCAGGAAGCCCGCTATGACGCAGGGATGTCCAACGCGGACGGCGGCGTCATGGAGATCGTGGACTACAATACGGCAACCGGATGGGCCTACGCTGTCAACGGACAGACCGGCAATCTGACCGCCATCCCCATGAAGACACTGGCATCAGGCGAGACCGTGGATCTGCTGGACGGCAATGACATCGATGTAAAATCCATGATCGAGGCAGAGTGCGAGGGCTTTACATACGGCGACATGACCTCCGTGGCGGTCTCCGCTGACGGTACAAAGCTTGCGGCTGCGATCCAGGCCGAAGGATACGCGGACAGCGGCCGCGTGGCGCTCTTCACCTGCAATGAGGACGGAACCCTTACATTTGAAAAAGCCTATGAGACAGGCGCCCAGCCGGATATGGTGACATTTACGCCGGATGACAGCAGGGTGCTGACAGCGAACGAGGGCGAGCCGAGGAAAGGATACGAAGGAGACGCGACAGATCCGGCAGGGACCGTAACGGTGATCTCTCTTGCGGACGGCAAGACAGTGAACGTCGGATTTGAGGCATATGACAGTGCGGAGGCAAGACAGGCTCTCACAGATGCGGGAATCGTGCTGAAGAAGGGATCTGTTCCGTCAGCAGACCTGGAGCCGGAGTATATCGCAGCGGGAAACAGCACGGCATACGTGACGCTGCAGGAGGCCAACGCCATCGCAGCCATCGACCTGAACAGCCTGAAAGTGACAGGCATCTACTCCGCAGGCTATGAAGACTACAGCACTGTAGCGGTTGACATTGATAAAAAAGATGAGGCTTATAATCCGAAGACCTACGAATCCCTGCGGGGTATCCGCATGCCGGACAGCATTGCGCTTTACTCTGTGGACGGCACGGACTATGTTGTAACGGCAAACGAGGGAGACTCCAGAGAGTGGGGCGACTATCTCAACGAAGACGAGAGAGATTTCAAAGACGGCCAAACCTCCCCGACAGGAAAGATCACGGCGGAGAACAGCGGTCTGACAGGGAAGGTGGTATTCTTCGACAGCAGTGATTACGACGGGCTGGATGCAAACCTGGATTACCTGTTCGGCGGACGCTCCTTCACCGTATACGAGGCGGACGGAAACAGCCTGACCGAGGTGTTTGACAGCGGCAGCGACTTCGAGGCAAAGACAGCGGTCTATGTACCGGAGAACTTCAACTGCTCCAACGACGATAAGTCGATCGATGACCGCTCCGGAAAGAAGGGACCCGAGTCCGAGAGCGTGACACTCGGAACTGTCGGAGAGAAAACCTATGCGTTCGTGGGACTTGAGAGAGTCGGCGGCGTGATGGTCTACGACATCACAGACCCGGCACACATCAGCTTTGCAAACTACATCAATTCCAGAGACTACAGCGAGGATATCGCAGGCGACAACTCGCCGGAGGGGCTGTGCTTCATCCCGGCAGGCGAGAGCTGGGACGGAAACGCTTATCTGGTGGCTGCATGCGAGGTGTCCGGCACAGTCGCCGTCTACGGCGCTTCCGCCAACACAGCCTATGATCCCGGCACAGAAAACCCGGATGACGGACAAAAGCCCGGAGACGGCGATGACCAGAACCCGGATGACGGGCAGAAACCAGGGACAGGCGGCGAGGATCAAAAGCCCGGCACAGCCGATAGCCAGACAGGCGGGCAGAACACCTCCGGAAAGAAAGCGGCAAGGACCGGAGACGGCAGCAATTACACACTGTATCTTCTTCTGGCACTGGCAGCAGCAGGTTCTGCCACTGCTGTCATCGTGATCCGCCGCAGAAAAGCACAGTAAAAAGCAAACATCCTTTCATAGGACAGGACAGACAAAGTTGATGGCATGTCCCACCCGGGACATGCCATATCTTTGTCTCTTTGCTCTGTGCCTGTCTATTCAGCTCTCCATCTTCTCCTTTAGCATCTTCATGAACCTGTGCACGTTTTTCTTGTCACAGCTGGTGGATAGTACATCCGTATCTCAAAGTCCTTCTCCAGCCGTTTCTCCTCCTTCTGCACGCTGCAGCTGTAGGGAGGAGATGTTCTGGCTGATGGCAGTCTGGGAGACATAGTTCATATTTCCGGCTTTTGTAAAGCTCTTGCTCTCGATCACATCCACAAAATATTTGTACTTCCATATGCTGCTCACCTGGCGGCCCTCCTACTTGCGTCGCGAGACATCTACCCCATCAGTTTTCCCACCTGACCTGCGATCTTCGTGTTGCAGCGGATCTGCTTCTGCACCCGCTCTCCCGTGCGCACAGACTCAAACACAAGGTAGGCCACTGTGTCCTTCTCCACCTGCTGCACTGTCGTCTTCAGGTCTGTGTGCCTGTGGGTCCCGCTCAGCGCCCCCACAAAAGCGCCGTCAAAGCCAGCGACGGCCCCGCCGATGATAGCGCCTGTCAGTTTTCCCTTGGGGCGGGTCGTGCCCGTCGTCGTTGTGAACGTCTCATAATGCGGGCCTCCCCATATAAAGCTGACCAGGGCCCAGCAGGCGGCGTTCTCCACAAATGCGTCCCCGAAGTAGTAGAGCCCGTTTCCTCCTCTTCTGAAGTTCAGGCCCCCGATGCGGTACTGGGTCTCCTGTTGTTTCAGCGCGCTGATCCTCTGCTTTTCCGCTATGCGCGCCTGCTTTTCCTGATATTTTGCCAGGTACTCCTCCGGGGACATCTTCTCGTTGGCGAGATAAAACTGTCTCTCCTCGTCCGTCAGGACGGCCGTGGTCCCGGCTTTCTGCATCTTATTATTAATCTGCACAATCCTTTTGCCGATGTCGAACCCCTCTTTGAGCTCATCTGCCATCTTCTTCCAAAAGCCCATTTCCCGCTCTCCTTTCTTCATCCTGTCAGAGTCTGCTGCACATTGCCTTTCTCTATCATAAAACTTTCGGAAAGATTTTTCAACACTTAAAAAGGATCCCGTCTACGCCTCCCGGCTGATGACGCTGACCACGCTCTCCTTTCTCTGGGGAAGCCAGGCCAGATATGGCACGACGACGCCCAAAAGGAGCAGCACCGGGAACACCGGCAGCATGGGCCATATGACAAAATGGTAGTCCATGAACCACAGTCCCTCCGACAGAGCCCGCACAAGGGTCAGGGACAGGATACAGCCCGCTGCCAGGGAGGCAAGGATGGTAAACCCGGCGTAGCATACTCCCTCCAGCATGAGCATCCGCGCCAGCTGCCGCCTCGTCATACCGATGGCCTCCATCATGGCCAGCTCCCGCTTCCTGGTGACAATGCCGGTGAGGATGGAGTTGACAAAGTTCAGGACGCCGATGACGCCCACCACAGTGGTGAGGACGCCTCCCACAAGGGTGATAAGCCCGGTCATGCCGGAGAACTCGTTGGTATATCTCTGCCTGGACTCATAGTTCATCAGAGGCTCCTGAGAGGTCGTGTAGGTATCAATAAATCCGGCAAAGTCATCCTCCCTGTCGTCCTCAACATCAAAGAGATAGCTCATGAGACACTCCGGCGAGGCCATCTCCTTAAACACATCTGCCGCGGTGTAGAAGGAAAAGGCTTCTCCCTTCCTGGTGGTCAGCCCGTAGTAATTCTCCTTCACAAGAGAGAGGATCTCAAACTGTCTCTTCTGCCCGTCCGGGGCCACAAGAGTGATGGCGTCCCCGGCGTGATAGCGTATCTGGTCCTCCTCCACATTCCCGTTGTCGTCCACATCCGCCATACCAAGCACATACTCCCCTGTGGCCAGCTTTTCCCTGATAGCGTCCAAGTCCGTCTCCCCCTCCACAGGCTCCAGCTTCTCCAGGGGATAGTCCTCCACCCCGTAGACAGCCGCCCTGTAATTCCCGTTCTCATCCTGCCAGTAGGGCTGCTTGCTGCTGCCCATCATATAGTAGAAATCCCCGTTCTCATCTGTCAGCACGTTCTCCGTCGGCCTGTAGGTGGACGCCTCCAGGGAGAGGTCAGCCGTCATATAGATGCGCCCGCCCCTCTCAAAGCCCTCCTGCTCCTGGCAGGCCTCTATGAAAGACTCGGTCAGGTTCTCCTCCTCGATGCCCTCCTCCATGCCAAAGTATTCATAGTTAAAGTACCTGGCGCTGGCGATGAGGAAATCCGAGGTGACGAACCGGCTCAGGAATTTGTCCATAGAGAAGGAGCTGGTCACTGTGAAAATGCTGTTGAGAAGCACCACGGAGAGGGACAGGGACAGGATGACGACCAGTGTCTTCCCTTTGCTCCTCCCCAGACCCGACAGGGCCATCCGCCAGAGCTTCCCTCCATCAGTGGTGCGCTTCTCCTTCCGCCTGCCCTTCGCCCCTTCTGTGTACCGCACCGCCTCCACAGGGGACACCCGGGCCGCGATCCGGGCCGGCTTCCTGGTGGAGATGCCCACTGTGACAAGGGTAAAAAGAACCGCTCCCAGGAAAATGAGGGGATTGAGGGAGACCTCCACCTCTCCTCCCGCATAAGAGCTCCTTGCCAGCACGAGAGGCACGATCCACTTCCCGATGAAAAATCCGAGCACCAGCCCCGCCGGGATGCCGAGCACTGCCAGCTGCCAGGCCTGTCTCCTGACGATCCTCCTGATCTGGGAGCCGGTGGTCCCCACGGTCTTCAAGAGCCCGTAGTACCGGATATCCCGGATGACAGAAATCTGGAACACATTGTAGATGATGAGGTATCCCGTCAGCAGGATGATGCCGAGCCCTCCCACAGCGGCGGCTGCAGTCAGGGGGTCAGCGCCGGCGCCGTCGGAGATGTAGGCCCAGTTGGCGTTGCTGGACAGATAGTCCGCATCCCCCTCAGTCACCGAGTAGCCGCTCTCTGTGATGACCCGGTCCAGCTTCTCCTGGATGCCCCAGGAGTTGGAAAAGTTCACATCCATCTGGATGTTTCCGGTGCTCCCGATGGCATTGCCGCTCTCATCACGGAAGGCGTCCAGCTCCCCGGCATGCTCTGTCAGGTAAGCCTCCGAGGTGATGACAAAGCCCACGTTCAGGGCCGGGTCGGACCCCAGGATGCCGGTCACGGTAAAAGTCCTCTCCTCCACCAGGGGCTCCAGCTGTCCAAGCTGGAGGGACAGGGTGATCTGCTGCCCGGTCTTCTCCGGCAGTCCCAGGAGCTTAAGCGTCATATCGTCCACCAGCACCTCGTCCGCCCGCTCGGGAGCCGTCCCCTCCTTGATGGTGAGAAAGCGGTGGGGATAGTGGTACTCCGGCACATACCAGAGCTCCACATGCCGCTTCAGGAACTCCGGGTTCAGCACCTCGTCGGAGAGCACCTCACAGGCCGCGCTCTCCTTTACCAGGGGATGGGCCGCCAGCTTCTCATATTCCTCCATGGTCACGTTCTTGATGACGCCGTGGCTGTCGCCCCCTGACTGGCGCATGGTGGCCTGCTGGAAATTCTCCACCGTCCCCAGACCGATGGTGAAAAGGGCCGTAAAGAGCATTGCGGTCAGGGCGATGGCCAGAGATGCGATGACGTTCCTTGTGCGGCTGGCCTTAAAGCTCCTGTCCGCCAGCCTTCCTATGACTTTCCTGTTCTTCACCTTACGCATCTGCCTCACCGCCTTTTCCCTGGATGCGCCCGTCCTCGATGCGCACGATGCGGTCCGCCATCTGAGCGATCTCCTCGTTGTGGGTGATCATCACCACCGTCTGCCCGAAGCGGCTGCTGGTGACCTTCAGAAGGCTCAGCACATCCTGGCTGGTGACGGAGTCCAGGTTGCCCGTTGGCTCGTCGGCCAAAAGGATGGCCGGCTTTGCAGCGAGAGCCCGGGCGATGGCCACCCTCTGCTGCTGCCCGCCGGAGAGCTGGGAGGGCAGGCTGAACTTCTTGGTCCCAAGCCCCAGGACATCGACGATATCCTCCACAAACGCTTTGTCCGGCCTGTTGCCGTCCAATTCCACCGGCAGCACGATGTTTTCATACACATTCAGCACCGGGACCAGGTTGTAGCTCTGGAACACAAACCCGATCTTCCTGCGCCGGAAGATGGTGAGCTCCTCGTCCTTCAGCCTGGAGATGTCCCTGCCGTCCACCCACACTTTTCCCGAGGTGGGCCGGTCCAGTCCTCCCAGCATGTGCAGGAGGGTGGATTTCCCGCTGCCGGAGGTGCCCACGATGGCCACGAACTCCCCCAGCTCCACGGACAGGTCCACCCCGTCCAGCGCCTTCACCAGGGTGTCCCCGCTGCCGTAATATTTCTTCAGTTGACTGGTCTTCAGTATACTCATATGCATTGCCTCCTCGCTGACGGTCCCGCCTGGCCCTGCACCTTCTGCGCTGCCGGCATCATATCTGCGGACGCCCAATAAAGGAGTGGCCCTATAGAACCGTTTTTCTATAAGACCACTATATAACATCAATCTTTCCACATTCTTTCCCAAATCTTACACAATTGACAGATTTAATCTTTCCGGGGAAGATAAAGCCCAAAGCAGCTTCCCTCCCCCTCCCGGGAGCTGACCCTGATATAGCCGTCCTGCCGCTCCAGGATCTGTCTTGCCAGGTAGAGGCCGATGCCCACGCCCTCCTCCTGCTGCACCTGCCCGCCCCGGCAGAACCTGCCAAAGATCCGGGCCCTCTCCTCCTCCGGGATGCCCGGTCCCTGGTCTTCCACCTGGATGCAGACGTAGAATTCAAACTCCCGGACACTGATCTTCACCCGGGAACCGGCAGGGGCGTACTTGATGGCATTGTCCACCACATTGCCCAGCGCCTCCGCGGTCCACTTTCTGTCGTACCGGCACAGGACTTCCTCCGGAGGCAGGACGCACTCCAGGGTCATGTCCTTTCCCCCGGCCCTGGGTCCGAAAGTCTCCGCCACCCCTTCCAAAAGGGGCCTAAGGCTCTGCTTCCCGGGCTGGATCTCCAGGATGCCGGACTCCAGGCGGGACATTTTCACAAGAGCCTGGATGAGAAATTCCAGCTTCTTTGTCTGTCCCAGTATCTGCCGGGCCAGCCTGCGCTCCTCCTCATCCGCCGCCTTCTCCTCCAGCAGCTCCCCGTAGAGAAGGATGTTGGCAAGGGGCGTCTTTGTCTGGTGAGAAATGTCGGACACAAGGGCTTTCATGTCCTCCCGCTCCCGCTGCGTCTCCTCCAGAGCACGCCGAGTGGAGGCAACATACTGTTTCCACCTGGACTCAAGGCGGGACAGCTCCGTCTCATCGTAATGGTTCTCCTCAAATGTGCCGTCCATGGCGCCATCCAGCATCTCCTCCAGCCGCTCCATGGTCTGCCTGGCTCCGATCTGTATCCTCATGCTCTCTTCTCCCACACATATCCCAGTCCGTACACTGTCTCAATGGGCCTGTATCCGGCCCGGCCTTCCAGCTTGCGGCGCAGGCGGTTCACCGCCACGCTGAGGGCATTTTCCTCCACATACGCGGCCTCCTCGCCCCAGAGGACGTCCATCAGCCGCTCCCTTGTAAGGGTCTGTCCCGGGTTCCGCACGAAAAACCGGAGGAGCTTCTGCTCGATCTTACTTAAGATGATCTCCTGCCCGTCCACGTAGAACCGCATTTCCTCAAACTGAAAATGGTACCTGCTGTCCGCATAGTCGTCTTTTTTACTCTCCGGCTCACCGCCTGTGCGGAGCCGCATCCGGTCCACCCTGGCCCGCAGGGCCATAAGCCCGAAGGGCTTGGTGATATAGTCGTCCGCCCCCAGGGAAAAACCGGTGATCTCATCGCTCTCCAGGTCATTGGCCGTGATGAGGAGCACCGGGATCTTCGAGTGGCTGCGGATTTCTTTTAAAAGGTCGTACCCGCTGCCGTCCGGCAGGTTCACATCCAGCAGAGCCATGTCCACCTGCTCCCTCTCAAGTATCTCCCTGGCCTCACCGGCAGCATGAGCCTGCAAAAAAGCCGTGTCCTCCCTTTCAAGAGCTAGGGTGATGCCCTGGTTCAGTCCTCTGTCATCCTCCACGATCAGGATTTTATACATCTGTCCTCTCCTTGCATGATTTCTTACTGATCATTCGTATTTTCCCTTTGCCACTTTCCGGCCCTGCAGAGCGCTCTGATTTTTGTTTACAAAAGACCTGGTCCGGGCCCGAAGCAGGATCTTCCTGCCCTCCGGCGTACGGGTGTAGACAACCCGGTACCGTCCAAGCACCCTGCGCATATGTTTCTCAAAGACCAGGGCCCGCTCTTTCTGTCTGCCGAAAATTTCCGGGACGCTGTAATATTCTTCCCCCCGCCCCCTTCTCTTCTCCCGCATCAGCAGGTATCTGGGATTGTCGATGACGCCCCAGATCTCTTCCATGCAGGCGGCAAAGGTAGTTTTATCCCGCATGGTGCCGCCCTTGAGCCATGTCCCGATGAGCATGCCCTCCACAGACTCCACCTGGGCCCGGCAGTGCTGCGGGTCTTCCAGCTCTCCGGTCTCCGCCAGGGCATCGGCCACCGCCTGGCTGAGCCGCCTCATCCGCCGCTCCGGCGTGCTGAAGCGGGCCAGCCTGATCCCGTACCTGGCCACCAGGACGCAGGCGGCCAGCATCAGAAGGCCAAGGGCCGCCGCCAGAGCGGATCTGGTTCCATAAGCCGCCTCCACAAACATGCGCCCCATCCCGGCCATCACCGCCAGGACCACGCTGAAAATCTCATACCACAGTGCATTGAAAAAGAGAAAGCCGGTCTTTTCTTCCTCCCTGGGGACCGTCTCCACCTGCTGGACTTCCATGCCGCCGTGGATCTCCCGCAGCGACTCCTGCCACCGGGCTCTCAGGCCATCCCTGTCCACCGCCCGCCGCAGCATCATCTGGTTGACTTTCTCCATCTTCTCCTTTGTGTCAAACTCCGGGATGGCAAGCCGCTCCATGCCGCTCTCTATCACTTTATCCTTCCAGGAGACACCGAGAAATGACTCAAATCTTCTTTTGAGCATCTCGTAATCCCCGGAGAGGTCCGGGTGCTTTGTCTTCCCGGATTTCTGCGGAAAGATACAGGCAAGATGCCAGATATTGCCTGTCTTCTCCGGGTGATCCCGGTCCGTCCGGATGGTGCGGCCCCGCATCTGGTTGCTGAGCATGAAGGAGCCCACATAGGTAGCCAGGATAAGCGAGTTGATGCAGGGGGCGTCCCACCCCTCCCCCAGGAGGGATTTGGTCCCCACCAGTGTATTGATCTGCCCCTGCCGGAATAGCTCTGTGATGACCGCCACCACATGGGTATTTTTCCCCTTCACTTTAAGCTGGCCGTAGCCGGTGTCCCGGACAGGGGACAGAGTGCCCTGGCAGCCCTTCTCCTGCAAAAGGACCTCCAGCTTTTCTTTCGTGTCCACAGGGACCAGTATCACGCTGCCGCTCAGGCATCCCAGACGGATCCCTTCCCCGGCCTCTCTCCTCAGATATTCGAAAATCGGCACGGCTCCTATCTCGGCCGCCAGTGTCTGGTCTGTCCCTACAAGGGGCAGCTTGTCCTTCTTGATATAGTCGCACAGGATCAGAAGCCGCAGCTCTTCCCCAAGCGACTGATGCTCCGCCTCCACGATCCTTCTGATGCTCTCCATCTTTCCCCTGCTCTTGACCAGGATTTTCTGCATGGCATCCCTATGGGTGAGGGAGACTTTCTTCCGGTACACACAGCCCGCCTCTTTCAGCTCCTTCAGGAGCTCCTCCCTCTCCCCTTCCGTCACTTCGTAGGACTGCGCATCGTCATACAGGAACCCCTGCAGCAGAGCGTCCAGCCATCCGGGAGTCAGCTTTGGCAGCTTTCCCTCTGTGCCGATCAGCTCCCGCAGATAGGAGGGAAAGGGGATATCCTGAGCCTGGCAGAAGATCAGAAGGGCTGAAAAGTACTTGGGATCGTCCAGAAATTTTTCGCTGTACTCCTCCGGGTTTCTAAGTCCCCTGTGAGTGGCGATCATTTCCGTAAATCTGCTTCCCGTCAGCAGCTTTTCCCAGATTTCCCTCTCTTTCTTCTGGTAGGCCTCGATCTCAGCCAGCTCCTCCCTGGAGGGCCAGTTGAAATAAATGTAGTCCTCATGGGGACACAGGCTTCCCTCTCTTACCAGCTCCGGCGTAAAGATCTCCTCGTCGATGGGGCCGCACAGGTCGATGTACCGCTTCCACTGCCCCGGCGTGCTGTCGTAGGGAGGGGTGGCTGTAAGGGCAATGACTGTCACTCCCTTCAGCTCTTTCATAAATGTTTCCAGGGCTTTCCACCACTCGCTCCTTAGGTGATGCGCCTCATCCAGGCAGATGGTCTTAATTCCCGCAGCCTTCACTGCGCCGAAAATGTCAAAATCGCGGAAATCCACTGCCTCGGACTCCCTTTCATCCTCCTCCGACTCATCATCGCCGTCACTTAACTGCCCCTGGTAATGCTTCATGGCACTGTACAGGGCCTGGTAGGTAATGGCGGTGATACACTTCAAATGTCTCAGATCATTGGACAAAAGCTCCTCCGGCTCCCTCCCCGGCAGCAGAAAGCCTTCCGTGATCCTCTCCAGCCACTGCTGCCGGATGGTGATGCTGGGAGACAGGATCAGGCATGGCTCGCCCAGCCGCCGGAGCAGCTCAATGCCCAGGGTCGTCTTCCCGGACCCGGGTGCCGCCACGATATGCAGCTTCCCGTCCGCCAGATATTTCTGGGAATTTTGCAGGACCCTGTCCTGGTAGTCTCTCCAGCTTCCCCTGAACTGCAGTGTATCCTCGTATATGTTTTTCATTTCTCATTTTCCCCTTGTGCTGTCTGTGTCATGCTACAAGTCCACTCTATATGGATTTGGAGGAAAAGTCAATGGCCCGGTCATCCTTCAATCAGCATATCCCTGCCGCTCACAGGAGTTTCTCACAATTTCACTTGCCTCCCTCCTCCATACGGCAGTATACTTATTATAAATCCAGTAACTTCAGGAACATACAGGACTGACCGGATACCGCCTGGAAACAGCAAGCCGCATACAAAAGGAGCATGCATAAGATGAATAAATTTGACATATTTATATCTTTTAAAAACAGTACCTCTGATGGCAGTCAGACAAGAGACGCCCAGATTGCGGAACAGATATATCGAGAATTCTGCCTGATGGGCATATCTGCTTTTTACAGCAACATCACGCTTCTGAAACTGGGAGAGAGCGTTTACAAGCGCTCTATCGATCACGCCCTCGACACCGCAAAAATACTGCTCCTCATCAGCACCGATCCGTCCTACATCGAATCCAGATGGATCAAATATGAATGGGAAAGCTTTCACACTGACATCCTGAATGACATAAAAAAAGACGCGGAGATCATCACATACACCGACGGAATCTCTCCCCACGCCCTCCCGCGCGCACTTCGCAGCTACCAGAACTGCGACATACAGCGCATGGACATCTCCGCTTTCTGCGCTTTCACAAAAAAGGTACTTGAAAAACTGAGTTCACCCGCAAATCAGCCGGAGCAGCCCGATCTCCGCGCCGGGAAAACGCCGTCTGATACCAAAACCAGAAAAAGTCATAAGTCCATCTACTCATCCACATATCGGAACGAAGCAGACCGGCTCCGCATACAAGCCGGAAATTCCGCCTCTTCTGACAGAATTGCTCTTGAGTATCTCAAAAGCCAGGGAGCCTTGCGCGAACATTCTGTGATCCTGGATGCCGGCTGCGCTTACGGGTATGTGGCGGAAGACCGCTTCGGGAATGCCGGATGGACAGATCTGATACTGGGAATAGACAACAACCCCCTTGTCATTGAAAAAGCGCGCCAGCTCCATGATAATCCTAAAATGGCTTTTGAGGTCATAGATCTGGAAGACGAAAATTTTACACAACTGCTTAAAGATATGATGGAAAGATACGGAATCCGAAAATTCGACATTATTTTCTCGGCTCTCACGCTTCACCATTTAAAAAATCCAGGCAAGGTTCTTCACCGACTTCGCAGATTTCTTGCAGATGACGGCTACGTGATCCTCCGGGGATCTGATGACGGGAGCAAGCTGTGCTATCCGGGCAGCGATCTGATGGATCAGATCATAGAGAAGAGTCTGACTGCCCATGGTGTCTCTGACCGTCTTAACGGCCGGAAGCTTTACACCCAACTCTTCGATACCGGCTATCACGACATCCATATTTTCAGCAATATAAAAGATCTCAGCAATATGGACTATGACGACCGGGATGACCTCTTCCACGAAAGTTTTTCCTATCGCAGCGACTATTTTCGGAAAGCCTACGAGAAGGATCCCTATAATATTCAATGTAAAAATGACTTCGAGTGGATGCAGGAGGCACTGGATCTTTTCGAGCAGCAGTTTTACGAGCGTAACTTCTGGTACTGCGAGTATGACTACATCGCCGTTGCCAGGAAGTAAGACATGCCCGTTGAGCAAAGAATAAAAAAAGTGTTTCTTTGCTTCCGCAAGAGGGAGATTCTTTCACTATTATCTTTGAAGAAGTTGGGAAGAAAGGCGAAGAAGCAGATTATAAAGATAGTTCAGCATAAAAAAGCCCTTGAAAACGCCCGTTTTACGGGATTTTCAAGGGCTTCAGACACCTTTGTGGTTATGAGATTACATTCCAGCCTGAGCTGCAACCTCTGCCGCGAAGTCGTCTACTTTCTTCTCGATTCCTTCGCCTGTCTCAAAACGTACAAACTTCTTAACTGTCATGTTTGCACCGTTCTCTTTAGCAACTTTTGCCACATACTTGGCAACTGTCAGATCGCTGTCCTGTACGTATACCTGGTCTAACAGACAGATCTCTTTCATCTCTTTGTTAAGACGTCCGATAATCATCTTCTCGATGATGTTCTCCGGCTTATCCGGATTCTCTGTCTTAGCCTGTGCAAGCAGGATCTCTTTCTCGTGATCCATGAACTCCTGAGAAACTTCGTCTCTGGACACATACTTCGGAGACATAGCTGCTACCTGCATAGCTACGTTCTTCAGACAAGCTTTGATCTCGTCGTTGATCACGTCTGTCTCAGCCTCTACAAGAACACCAATACGTCCGCCACCATGGATGTATGCAACGATGCATCCGTCGGAAACGATCTTCTCAAATCTTCTGATGCTCAGCTTCTCGCCGATAACAGAGATCTTCTCTGTCAGAGCGTCCTGAACAGTCTTGGAAGCGTCCTCGTTCCATGCCTCTGCCATGAAAGCATCCATATCTTTTGCCTCTGTTGCCAGAGCCTGCTCTGTAACTGCCTTAACAAATCCCTGGAACTCAGCGTTCTTTGCAACGAAGTCAGTCTCAGAGTTAACCTCTACGATGGCTGCTGTCTTATCATCTTTTACTTCAGCCATAACAAGACCTTCTGCAGCGATTCTTCCGGCTTTCTTAACAGCCTTTGCCTCGCCGTTCTTTCTCAGGTACTCGATTGCTGCGTCCATATCTCCGTTTGTCTCGCTGAGGGCTTTCTTGCAGTCCATCATGCCTGCGCCTGTAAGCTCTCTCAACTCTTTTACCATACTAGCTGTAACTGCCATTTTATTTTCCTCCATATTATATACGAATATATACGAATTACCGGCCTGTACGCCTCTGTCCGGAGCTTAGGCCTCCACTGTCTCCTCAGCTTCCTCTGCTGTCTCGTCGTAAGCTTCCTCGCCCTCTGCGTACTCTTCCTCACTGTACTCAGCAGCGCCCTGGTTCGCCTCAACAACAGCGTCTGCCATCTTGGAAACGATCAGTTTTACAGCGCGGATAGCGTCGTCATTTCCCGGGATCACATAGTCAAGCTCCTCAGGATCGCAGTTTGTGTCAGCGATACCGATCAGCGGGATTCCCAGTGTGTGAGCCTCCTGCACACAGATTCTCTCTTTCTTCGGGTCAACGATGAAGATCGCATCCGGCAGTCTCTTCATCTCTTTGATGCCGCCAAGGTTCTTCTCCAGCTTCTCCCACTCTTTTTTCAGCTTGATAACTTCTTTCTTAGGAAGGACATCAAATGTTCCGTCCTCAGCCATTGCCTCGATTTCTTTCAGACGTGCCACACGGCTCTTGATGGTCTTGAAGTTTGTCAGCATTCCGCCGAGCCATCTCTCATTTACATAGAACATACCGCAGCGCTCTGCCTCTGTCTTGATAGCGTCCTGAGCCTGTTTCTTTGTTCCTACGAACAGGATTGTGCCGCCCTCTGCCGCGATATCAGATACTGCCTGGTAAGCCTCATCTACTTTTCCAACGGATTTCTGCAGGTCGATGATGTAGATACCGTTTCTCTCTGTGTAGATGTAGGGAGCCATCTTAGGGTTCCATCTTCTTGTCTGATGTCCAAAGTGAACACCTGCTTCTAAAAGCTGCTTCATTGAAATAACACTCATGTTTCTTTCCTCCATTTGGTTTTCTTTCTTCCGCACATTTCATTTCCCGCATGACCGTCTTTTCCTTAAAAAAGCTTAGGCACCGGTGCGGGCAGACATATGCGTGTTTTTTTGCAACGGTCATATATTATCATAAAACCTGCCCTGTTGCAAGCACTTCTCCTTATTTTGTGCCGCTGTTTTGCAGGATTTATCAGCAGTCAATGCCCTTTCTCTGGTAGAAGAGGTTGAACAGGATGTACCCGGCCCCGATCCACAGGGCGCACACGCCCAGGGCGATGAGATTGTTCTTTGCCAGCAGCTCCTGATCTTGAGTCACTCCATTGTAGATCGTCTGAAAGGAGGTGGTGGGCACAGCTACAGACACCTTCTCCAGCGTCTCATTCAGTCCCCCGAAAAGAGGAGGCAGCATGGTCAGCAGCATGAGGGGCGCCCCGATGGTCCCCGCCGACGCCTGGTCCCTGGCCAGAAGTCCCGCCAGCGCTCCCAGGAAGCACAGGCCCGCTGAAGCCAGCAGCACAGCCCCTGTGTAGACCGGGAAATCCTTCATATCCCCCCCTGTGATGAAGAACACAGCCGCAGCGTCCAGAGCCGTCATCAGCAGGCACACGATCATCTTGGAGGCCAGGAACTCCTGCCCTCTCACCCGGGCCATCATGAGGGAGCGGAGAGTATACTTTTCCTTCTCCTCCGCGATCATCACAGGCAGGATGCTGGTGGGGCTGATAGCGATGGAAAACACAGCGCACATGCCAAGCACGTAATCTCCCACCTCATCTCCCAGGTCGCTGAAGACATTCTGGTAGATAAAGCAAAATACAATGGGAATAAGAAAGCTCACCAGGATATTCTTGTTGGTCAGGCATCCCTTCAGATCCTTTTTCAGTAAGGTAAAAATAATTTTTCCGCTCATGGCTATTGTTCCTCCTTTGTCAGTGTAAGAAATACGTCCCGGAGACTGGGCTCCTCAGAGTGGATCATAAGAACCTCCCCGGCCTGCTCCAAAGACTTCAGCAGTGCTTCTCTTTCCAGAGGCACCTCCTTCTTTCCCTCCCCCGTGGTGATGACCACCCTTTTCCGGGAGTATTTCAGCTTCAGCTCCTCCGGTGAACCGCTCTCCACAATGCTCCCCTTGTTCAGAAGGGCCACTCTGTGACAGAGCTCATCCGCCTCCTCCATGTTGTGGGTGGTGAGAAAAACTGTGGCCCCCTCCCGGTTCAGCTTCCTGATAAGATCCCTTATCTCATCCGCCGTAGCCGGATCCAGGTTGGCCGTGGGCTCGTCCAGAAAGAGGAGGCCCGGCTCGTGGATGATGGTCCTGGCAAAGACCAGTCTCTGCTTCATCCCCCGGGAGAGCTTCTCCACCTTCTTCCTGGCGGCATCAAGAAGCTCCACCGCCTCCAGCGTCCTTCGGATTTTTTTCTTCTTATCCTTAATCCCGTAAATATCCGCGAATATGTCCAGGTTTTCATAGACTGTCATCTTCTCATACAGGCCGCTCATGTCGCTCATAATACCGATCTTCTTTTTTATATCCGGTGAAAACGGATCCTTCCCCAGCACAGTCACTTCCCCGCTGTCACTGTGAAGCTGCCCGGTGAGGAGCTTAATGGTAGTCGTCTTGCCTGCCCCGGAGGGTCCCAGGTATCCGAAGATCTCTCCTTTTTTGATTTCCAGATCACAGTGATCCAGCGCCTTTACCTTTCCAAAGGTCTTTGTCAGTTGATTTGCTTTTACGATGTTTGTCATGGCTTTCGTCCTCCTTACAGCTCCTATCCTACCGATTCTGTAGATTTTCACCTTATTTTCCCGGTAAATGGAGCCTGCAAGGGGATGAACGGAGCAAAAAAAGGGGTGAAACCTGCAAGGCCTCACCCAAAAAGTCACTTTTTTATTTCTCATATGTGCTGTGTCCCGGTCTCAAGGGCAGGGAAAAAGGCTCTCTTTTTCCGGATCACAAGGAGGACAGCCAGCCCTGCCAGGAACCAGATCACACAGACAGCGCTGCCCCAGGCCAGGGACACATCCATAAAGCCCTCCATGGGCTGTATTTTTTTCAGGACCACTCCCAGGATACCGGTGGGCAGAAACTCCGCCACTCTTCCAAAGGCCACATTCCAGTAGGAAAAGACCGGCGCCACATAGACGGCCACCACGCTGATGGCTGCGTACACATTCACGCTGTTCTGGTCCTTTGCGTACACCCCGGTCAGGAAGCCCCAGGGCAGAAGGGCCGTCACGCCGGCCAGATGGATCAGCAGGTACTCCGGCAGGAGGGACATATCCGCCCCCGCGATGAGAAACACCACCACAGCCATGAGCTCTCCCACCACCAGGCAAGCCACGGCCTTAGCCGCCGCAAACTGAGCCAGCGTCACGCCGGACCGGAACAGAAGGGACAGGGTGTCCCTCTCTTTTTCCTCCACCAGCAGGAGGGGAAAATCTGTCAGCGGCACCAGCACGATATTAAAAAGTCCCGTGGTCAGAATCAGCATCCAGGGATCAAAGTACACCATCCGGAAGATCATGGCCAGAATGGCCGGGGTAAAGGCCATCAGCAGAATCGTTTTATCCGTAAAGGACGTCCAGATATCCTTCTTCAGCAGCGTCCACATTCTCTTCATTTTACTTTCCTCCTAAGGCTCACTGATTTAAAATTCATACATGCTTCGCAGCTCCTGTATCTTTCCCTTGGACAGGGGAACATCTGTCTTCTCATACCCCGCCAGGCGCAGGGAGTAGGAATTCCTCGTCCACTTCACCAGCTCCACCACCTTCTGCATGTTCACGATGTAGGAGCGGTGGCACCGGAAGAAGCCGAACCTAGCCAGCTTTTCCTCCAGGTCACTCATCCTAAAGTCCCCTGCATACTGCTCCCTCCTCACATACACAAAAACCTTTCCGTCGTTCGCCTCCACGTAGTCGATCTCCTCCGGATTAAAAAGGAAATTCTTTTCATTGTAGGAGACAGAAATCTTGCTCACCTGGGGAAGCTCCGGGCTGTCCTGTGTGCTCTCCCCCTGGTCAATGCACCGCACACCGTCCCGGGCAATCTCATAGTGGTCCCCGGGGCAGATGCAGGTGTCCCGGTGGGACCAGGAGAGTGTTATGAGCCGCCCCTCCCGCTCGCAGAAGCTCTCCATCCAGCCGAGGATGACCTTCTTTGACTCCTCCTCCTCAAAGGCGATGGGGTTCAGGATAAAGTAATCCTCTGCCCCCCTGACGATCTCCCGCGCGATACGCACCCGCTTCTTCTGCCCCTCCGTGCAGGAGCTCAGCCTTTTCCCAAGCAGCTCCGAAAGATGCATCTGCTCCACCGCGGAGCGCACCCGCTTCTCCGTGCCCGACAGCCCCGCGAAAAACTTCAGATATTTCCTCACTGTCATCTTTTCATACAGGGCTCCCTCATCTTCCACATATCCCGCGTCCCGGCCCGCCGCCTCCACCAGAGGGGCCTCGTCCTTTTTGGTCCCCTCAAAGTGGAGCATCCGGCTGCCGGATAAAACCTCCCTCAAAAGCTCTTCCATAGTCTGTTCTCCTTTGTCATCACTCTTGCCATTTTCCGCAACAGTCAAAATACTCCTCCATTGTACTGGATGAAGACGCAGAATGCAATATACGGGGAGGAAGCATGGCCGGAACTCCTCCGGGCGTATCGCGCAAAAAGGGCCTGCGCCACAAAGCGCAGACCCTCTGTCTGTTCACCAAGGATCAGAGAACTCTCCTCACGCAGCGTATCTGACGATACGTGCAGCTCGGAGACTCGATGATCCCCACCGACGGCGACGACGCATGTATCAGGCCGCCGCTTCCATTGTAGATACCCACATGTCCATAGTAGACAACCAGGTCTCCCGCCTGAGCCTGGGAGAGAGGGATTTCCACTCCCGCCGATGCCTGGGCTGTGTCCGTCCTGCCGAGGCTGACTCCAAAGGCCGCATAAATCTGCTGGGTAAATCCGGAGCAGTCGATGCCATTGGTCAGACTGTTGCCGCCATACTCATAGGGATTGCCCAGGAACTGTCTCGCATAGGCCACTACCGCCCATCCGTCCCTCCCCTGGGGAGGTACCACCGTGCTGCTGCCGCCTCCGGAACCGCTGCCTCCGCTGGAGCTGCCCCCGCCGGAGCCGCCGTTAGACGGCTGGCTGGGTGCGGTGTCCTGGGCTGCGGCTGCTGCCGCCTCCTGCTGCCTGCGGGCCTCTTCCGCCGCCTGCTGGGCCGCCACCGCCTCCTGGATGTCCGCGTCAAGCTGGGCAATCTCGGACTGCTTTCCCTCGATCATGGTGCCCAGGGAAGTCTTGTCCTCCTCCAGCTGGCTCTGCATCTGCGTCATGCTCTCCGCCTCCTCCTGGAGGCTCTCGGAGAGCTTCTCTATCTTCTTCGTTGTAGCTATGTACTCCTCCTGCTTTTCTCTGTCATATGTATGCACATTTTTTATGTACTCGGCCTTGTTCACCAGATCGGAAAAGCTTTCCGCCGACAGGAGCAGCTCCAGTTCATTTCCGCTTCCGGACTCGTACATGTACTGGATACGCTTTTTCATGTCCTCGTACTGCTGGTCCTGCTGGACAATAGCCTCCTCCAGGTCTATGTTCGCCTGGTCGATCTCCTCCTGCTTTTTCTGCAGGTCTGCCTCCAGCGTACTGATCTTGTCCAGGATGCCTGTCAGCTCTGACTGAAGCGAAACCACCTCGTCCTCTGCCGCCGCCTTGTCATTCTGCAGGTCCTCCACAGAGGGCGTGGCGAAGACGGGACTGACTGCCATGGAGCTGATCAGTGCTGCCGTGATAAAAGCCTGTGCGATTTTTCTCTTCATATTCTCCCACCTGTCTGTTGTAAATTATTTATACTCTTATGAATCCAGTTTCACTTATTCAAATTACATGTTACTACATATTCCCGTTCAATTCAACAATTTCCCAAAATTCTCACAGAAAAATCTGCCGGTTCTTCTTCCACTCAAAAAACCGGAGACGCATCCGTCCCCGGTCCACATTTTTTAAGTATATCTTGAACAATTTACCAGCATCGCCTGTACCAGGGTGACCCGTATACGCTGGCGATCTTCACCACATCACCCGGCTTCGGTGCATGGATCATCTGTCCATTTCCGATGTAGATGCCTACATGGGTTCCGTAGCACACGATGTCTCCCGGCTGCGGGCTGCTGACCGCCACGCCGCAGCCTCCCTGTGCCTGGGAAGTCCTGGGAAGAGAAATGCCTGCCACCGCATGGCAGTACTGGACAAGTCCGGAACAGTCAAACTGCACGCCAGGCGTTGAACCTCCCAACACATAAGGAACTCCCAGCTGGCTGTAAGCCGCGTTTACGATCGCCTGGGCGGTAGAGGTGTTCCCGCTGGATGCACCGCCGGAAGATGATCCGCTGCCACCGGTGGAGCCTCCCCCGGAAACTGTCCCGGATGAGCTGCCTCCGCCGGAGCTGCTGTTTCCGCTGCCGGACCCGTTTGATGTGCTGCCTCCCGATGACTCTGCACTCTGGCTTTCCGCCTCCCTCTGCGCCGCCTCCGCAGCAGCAGCCTCGGCCGCAGCCTGTATCTGCTGGTCATAGTCAGCGATCTCCGCCTTCTTCTCCTCGAGGGTCGCATTCAGCTCCGCCTCCTGGGCTTCATACTCCTCCTGCATGGACTCCTGCTTTTTCTGCTCCTCCTCCAGCGTGGTCTTCAGATCCTGGATCTCTTTCTCTGTGTCTTCCAGGGCCTGAAGCTGCTGCCGGTCATAGGTATGTACATTTGATATATACTCAGCCTTGTTCACAAAATCCGAGAAATCTGTGGCCGACAGGAGCGTCTCTATAGCAGTGGCCTGCCCGTTTTCATACATGTACTGGATGCGCACCTTCATGGACGCATACTGCTCATCCGCCTTCTGCTGGGCCTCCTCAAGATCTGCCTGGGCCTCGATGATCTTTTCTCCGGTGGTGATCATCTCCTCCTCAAGCTCTCCTGCTTTGTTGAGAAGCTCTGTCAGCTGCTCCTGCAGGGAGTCTGCCTCGCTCTGGGCCGCCGCTTTGCTGCTTTCAAGTTCATCTGTATCCGGCGCTGCAAACACCGGGGTCACGGCCATAGAACTGGCCAGTGCCACGGCAAGAGCCGCTCTTCCAAATCTTTTCATTCTCCTGTCTTCACCCTTTCCGGTCACATTGTCTGGTATCAACATCTTGTCAATATCTGTCATTTCATTTCTGTTCAACAGATTTTATTATAAATGACCGGTCATATTTTTGCAATATTTTTTAACATTTTTGTAACATTTCATTTTTCTCTATACGACTGCTGTGTTCTTTTCCTCCGGCCCGC
>CBJMC01400__coassemble_496_pt1 | contig 22303 bp, 19 predicted proteins | sample CBJMC01400__metabat2_low_PE_044 | metagenome-assembled genome bin CBJMC01400
CCGGCACAGCCAGGGGATCTGGGACTCGAACTCTGCACCGTACCATCTGGCTTCACTGGAGCGGGAAGTGGCCTCAATACACTCCACCACATAATCAGCTGCCAGTGAGAGGGCATCTCCCAGGGAGAGACCCCGCATCAGCCCTCCAAAGGCAGTGGAGGAGTAGAGATCTCCGGTTCCGTGGTAGCTCTGGGGACATTTTTTTGTAAAGTATGAGAAAGAGTTTCCGTCCTGGTCTAAGCTGGCGATGCCCAGTTTGTTTGGCTTATAGCTGACGCCTGTGAGGACGGCTGTCCGGCATCCTAGCTTGAGAAGACGCTGCAGGAGCTCTGTGATGTAAGAAGGGTCATATTCTGTCTTATATGGCATTCCGGTAAGGAGGCAGCCCTCTGTGATATTGGGCAGGATCACGTCTGCTTTGGCACAGACCTCTGCCATAGCTGCCGGAAAATCCTGGTTAAAGGCCGGATATAATTTTCCATTGTCCGCCATGGCCGGATCGACCAGGATCAGATTGTCCCGGGTGCGGAAATGGTCAAAGAAATCCGAGATCTGTCCGCACTGCTGGCTGGAAGCCAGATAGCCGGTGTAGATCCCGTCAAAGGAGATGCCTTCCTTTTTCCATGCCTCAGAGATAGGCTGGATCTGAGCGGACAGATCTACGCAGGTAAAATTTTGAAACATAGTGTGGGTGGAGAGAACAGCTGTTGGAAGAATGCCGCACTCCACGCCCATAGCAGAGATGACTGGGAGAGCTACTGTGGTAGAGCAGCGCCCCACGCAGGAAATATCCTGAAGAGTAACAATTCGTTTCATAGTGTCGTACCGCCTCCTGATCTTATGATTGTACTGGAAATATAACAGAAAGTGAACTGGTTGAAAACAGCCAAAACAGTGAAAAATGACCAGACCAGTTTGAAAAAGACCGTGCAGTTTGATCCCAGGTGCGGGCGGCAATACCTGATTTACAGATTGCCGTCCGGCGCCAAACATGGTATATTATTAGTAAGTGTTGTATTTTTACACAAAAAAATAAAAAAAGCAAGTAGTAGGAGTGGTAAACATGTATCAGGAAGATTACAAGCGTTGGCTGGAAGCGGATCTGGAAGATGCAGATCTTCATCCTGAGCTGGCCAGGATCGAGGGAAACGAAGAAGAGATCAAGGAGCGTTTTGCGGTGGCTCTGAAATTTGGTACAGCCGGACTTCGGGGTGTTCTGGGAGCGGGGACAAACCGCATGAACATCTATGTAGTCAGACAGGCTACACAGGGTCTTGCCAACTGGGTGAAGACGCAGGGCGGCACACAGACTGTTGCCATCAGTTATGACAGCCGTCTCAAGAGCGATATATTTGCAAAGAACGCGGCAGGTGTTCTGGCTGCCAACGGCATCAAGGTCAGGATCTACGATGCGCTCATGCCGGTGCCGGCGCTCTCCTTTGCGACCCGCTACTATAACTGCAACGCAGGTGTTATGGTAACTGCTTCCCACAACCCTGCCAAATACAATGGATACAAGGCCTACGGACCGGACGGATGCCAGATGACAGACGATGCGGCTGCCATCGTGTACGAAGAGATACAGAAGACGGACGTGCTGACAGGGGCAAAATACATGTCATTTGCACAGGGCGTGGAAGAAGGATGGATCCGCTTTGTAGGCGACGACTGCAAGAAGGCGCTCTATGATGCTATCGAGTCCAGACAGGTTCGCCCGGGTCTTTGCAGGACAGCCGGCCTGAAACTGGTGTACAGCCCGCTGAACGGATCAGGACTGGTGCCGGTGACACAGGTGCTGAAAGATATCGGCATCACAGATATTACCATTGTCCCGGATCAGGAGTACCCCAATGGATACTTTACCACATGCAGCTACCCCAATCCGGAGATCTTCGAGGCGCTTGAGCAGGGACTGAACCTGGCAAAAGAGACAGGGGCAGACCTGATGCTGGCTACAGACCCGGATGCAGACCGGGTGGGCATTGCCATGAAATGCCCGGACGGCTCCTACGAGCTGGTAAGCGGAAATGAAGTGGGAGTGCTGCTCCTGGACTACATATGCGCAGGGCGCATTGAAAAGGGAACCATGCCTGAGAAGGCAGTGGCAGTGAAATCCATCGTGTCCACACCGCTGGCAGATGCAGTGGCAGAACACTATGGTGTAGAGCTCCGCAGTGTGCTGACAGGTTTCAAATGGATCGGAGACCAGATCGCGCAGCTGGAGGAAGCAGGGGAAGTGGACCGGTTCATCTTCGGATTCGAGGAGAGCTACGGATACCTGGCAGGACCTTATGTGCGTGACAAAGACGCAGTGATAGGCTCCATGCTGATCTGCGAGATGGCAGCTTACTACAGGAGCATCGGAAGCTCTCTGAAGCAGAGAATGGAAGAGATCTATGCGCAGTATGGACGCTACCTCAACAAGGTGGATAGCTTTGAGTTCCCGGGCCTGAGCGGCATGGACAAGATGGCCGGAATCATGCAGGGACTTCGGGACAAACCGCTGGAAGATATCGCCGGATACAAGGTGGCCAGCGTGACAGATTACACAAAGCCGGAGGAGACAGGACTTCCTTCTGCCAACGTGCTGATCTACAAACTGGAGAACAACGAGACCGTGATCGTCCGTCCCTCCGGTACAGAGCCAAAGATCAAGATCTACTACACAACGCTGGGAAAAGACCTGGCAGAGGCTCAGGCAGAGAAAGACAAGCTGGCAGAGGCTATGAAGTCTGTGATGGCATAAGAACGTAAGAAAAAGAAATCGCTGCAGTGGCTGCGGCGATTTCTTTTTTTATGGCTATTCTCTTTTCAGGTACTCCCTGGCCTTTTGCTGCTGCTCCTCTGTCATGGAGATCTTCCCTTTGGTGATCCCCACAAGCCCCTCCTCCTTCAGCTTGCGGATGGTCCGGTTCAGCGTCTTTACAGAGATCCCGGTCTCCTCGTGGATCTCCTCCCGGGTGTGTTTTACAATGCTGGAATGGGATTCCTCTATGTACTGAAGGATGTAGGCCAGGAGAAGATGCTGAGGCGGGTAGAACAGACGGTTGCCACGGTTGTAGGAGGAACGGTACAGCTTGTAGGCCACCTTCTGGGATACAAGCCGGAGGAAGTGGATGTCCTTTGCGATCCAGTCCTCGAAATCTTTTCTGGTGAAATAGAGGACCGTGCACTCCGTGGTAGTCTCAAGTGTGACAGAAGTGCGGGATTTGCCGGCAAGGATGGCCACCTCCCCCACAAAGTCAATGGGATCGTTTCTCTCGATCATAAATACGTTTCCATTCTCAAATTCATTGATGACCCGGTGGTATCCCTCACAGACGATGCCGAAATAATCCAGCTCGGCATCTTTCTGGTGGATGATGGTCCCGGGCGGATAGGTGCGGATGGTGCAGCGGTCCCGCAGCTCGTCGGGCATATAGCGGATATACGTTTCCAATTCCGGTACTTTTATCAGTAATTCTGGCAGTGTCACGACAAATCTCCCTCTTTTTTTACAGTATACAACAAAAACAGCCCATTTGTCCTTTTTTTATACAAGTTATTCTTATATAATACGTGAATGTTATAAGATATTTTAATAGAATGAGGAGAAATGAGATGAAAAAGGAGACCTACGCTTATCCATCTACTATGGCCAGAATGAAGGCAGAGTACAAGATCTTTATCCTGGCATTTGTGTTTATCGTGATCGCGGACAGCATCGGACAGATCCAGGTGCCGCTGGGGCCGGGAACTCTGATCCTGTTTCCCATTTTTTACTCCCTGATCATGGGAGTGATCTCCGGCCCTGAGGTGCTGAAGATCTTTAATAAAAAGGAAGTAAAGGCGGCATCGAAGCTGGTCATTGTGGCCATCTGTCCCTTTATTGCAAAACTGGGGATCAATGCGGGAGCAAGCCTTGAGGTGATCCTGTCGGCAGGACCTGCCCTGGTGCTGCAGGAGATTGGAAACCTGGGAACAATCTTCCTGGCCCTTCCATTTGCCCTGCTTTTGGGACTTAAAAGAGAGGCTATTGGAGCCACCCACTCGATCAACAGAGAATCGAACCTGGCTCTGATCACGGACATGTTCGGGCCTGACTCACCGGAGACGAGAGGAAGCCTCTCCATCTATGTAGTGGGCGGTATGGTAGGAACGATTTACTTTGGATTCATGACAACTATGGTGGCAGCACTGCATATTTTCCACCCCTATGCCCTGGGAATGGCGTCCGGCGTGGGAGCCGGGATCCTCATGGCCAGCGCCACAGCCAGCCTGGCGCTGATCTACCCGGATATGGCGGCAGAACTGTCAGCCCTTGCAAGTACCAGCGAGACAATATCCGGCATTACAGGTATCTATGTAGCGATCTTTGTGGGAATTCCTCTGACAAAGAAGCTGTACCAGCTTCTGGAACCGCCCATCGCCAGGCTTAGAAGAGAGCCCAGCGAGGTGCTGGAGAGACGGAAAAAAGAAATGGATGCAAAAGAGAACAATGCAAAGAGCAGGGAGGAAAGATAGATGAGATACGCAGAGTGGGGAATTTTACTTGTCATATCAGGGCTTGGCATTGCCCTGGCCAACTTTATCGGATTTGATGTGGGATTTATGGAGTCCCTGCCGGGGATCCTGATCCTTCTTGGCATCTCCGCGGCAGCTGTGGTGCTGAGTAAACTGGTGCCTTTGCGGCTTCCCATTGTGGCCTACTGCTCCATCATCGGTCTTCTGGCAGCCAGCCCTCTGTGCCCTGCAAGAGAGTTTGTCATTGCGTCTGCCAACAACATTAATTTTACAGCGCCTCTTACACTGGTGGGAGCCTATGCGGGCATCTCTATCGGAGATCAGATCAAATCTTTTGTCAAGCAGGGATGGAAGATGATCATTGTAGGTGTTCTCGTTATGACCGGAACTTTCCTTGGATCTGCCTGCATTGCGCAGCTTGTGCTGTCACTGACCAACGCGATATAGAAGCAGACCAAGAGAAACTTTTATTGTGTAGATTTGATAGGAGAGAGGGATATGAAAACAGAAGCAGATCTTCTGATCCGGAATAGTGACTATCTGGATCCGGAATTTGAACTTTCAGAGGGAAAGAGTATCCTCATCAGGGACGGGAAAATAGAAGCTGTCGATACAGCAGAGCGTCTGGAGGAAAAGTATACCTGGAAAGAGGAGATGGATGGAAGCGGCTGCATCTATATGCCGGGCCTTGTGGACAGCCATATGCACACCGGGCAGCAGCTCCTCCGGGGGAATGTGCTGGATGAGATGCCTATGATCTGGACACGGATCATGCTGCCCTACGAGAGTACACTGACACCGGAGAGAATGCGGCTGAGCGCCCGCATGGCCGCCGTGGAGATGATCCACGCAGGAACGACCGGGTTTATTGACGCAGGAAGTTATTTTATGGCAGAGGCGGCAGGCGTCTACGCGCAGAGCGGGCTGCGGGGAGCTCTGTCCTACTCCACTATGGACCAGAAAGGTCTGCCTGCATCCATTGCCATGGACGCAGAGACAGCCATCCAGAAGACAGATGAACTCTATAAAGAATTTCATGGACAAGGCAATTTAAAAGTTTACTACTCCCTCAGATCTCTCATTTCCTGCTCGGAGGATCTGATCCGGATGGCGGCTGAGAGGGCAGCAGAGCGGCACACGATGCTGCAGGCTCACATGAACGAATACCCGGGAGAGATTAACTTCTATATGGAACGGAAACAGATGCGTCCCTACGAGTATCTGGACAGCCTGGGCGTGCTGGGTCCGGATTTTCTGGGAGCCCACAGTCTGCTTCTGTCAGAGAGGGAGATCAGCCTGCTGTCAGAGAGGGGCGTGAAGGTGTGCCACTGTCCTTTCAGCAACTGCGGAAAGGCGGCGCCCAGGACGCCGGAGCTTCTGGAGAGAAATATCACTGTGGGACTGGGGACAGACGGGGCCGCCCACGGAGGCCTGAGTCTTTTCCAGGAGATGAAGATCTTCCGGTCTGTTATGAATCTGACCTGGGGTGTGCCTCTTGCGGAGCCAGCTGTCATGCCGGCCAAGACCATCCTTGCCATGGCCACCAGGGGCGGACAGGCCTGCCTTGGAGGAGATCCGGGCAGGGATGGAAAGATCTTTCCGGGAGCAAGGGCGGATCTGATCGGAATCGACAAGAGGAGGATCTACATGGCTGTGTACGGGCACATTGCCAACACCATCCTGGAAAGCGTTGGAAGCGGGGATGTGCGGGATTCTGTGTGCGGCGGAAAGATTCTTATGAAAGATTACCAGATCCAGACACTGGACGAGGAGAAGATTTACCGTGAAGCAGTCTCCTACAGAAATGATTTTGCATAAAATCCTGCAAAAACGGAAAGGATATCGACTTAAATGATAGAGTATTTGATTATTATTCTTGCAAATCTCCTGGTGGGAGGCATGATCGGGCTGACAGGGATCGCCGGATTTCTCCTGCCCATGCTGTATTCCGGATTTATGGGAATGCCTGCGGCGCAGGGGATGGCGCTCAGTTTTTTTGCCTTCCTGATCTCCGGCGTGCTGGGCTCCTGGAACTATTATAAGGCAAAAAACCTGGATGTCAGACTGGGGATTCTGATCAGTGCGGGGAGTCTGGCCGGTGCGGCTATGGGCGTCTGGCTGAACCTTATGATCGATGAGTCTGTGGTAAAGAAAATTCTGTATCTGGTCGTGCTGGTATCGGGCATTTCTATCTTGCTGAGAAAAGATAAAGAGAGAGGAAGAGAAGAGAGCCTGCACCTTCCGGCGGGAGTGATGGTGGCCTTCGGATTTGTGACAGGGGCCGTGTGCGCCCTGTCCGGCGCAGGAGGGCCGATCCTTGTGATGCCCCTCCTTGTGGTGATGGGCGTTTCTGTGAAGACAGCAGTGGGAGTGGCTCTCTTTAATTCCATTTTCATTGCAATCCCATCCTGTATCGGATACAGCATGCAGTGTGAGCCGGAGACATTTATCACCCTTTTGGCAGTATCCATGGTCAGCCACGGCGCCGGAGTCTGGGCTGGAAGCAGGAATGCGGGCATACTGCGGCCGGAACCACTGAAAAAGGGTGTGGCAGTGTTTTCTATCTGTATCGCGATCTTTAAACTGATTACAGGGTGACAGGCATAGGGCGGAGAAAGTTTTCTGTTTCATAGGAAATTTGGCAAGAATACCCTGGCGGCTTTTTTTCTGTTGTAGAAAAAGAGAAAATGGCCTATAATAAAAGGCACAGATTTCACAGGGAGAATAAAAAGATGAAAAAAGTTTTACGGACAGTGAGTTATGTGCTCATGTCAGTAATGATTGCTATAGCAGCTGTGCCTCAGACGGCCCGCGCCACGGCGCCGACGGATGCAGCCCAGACCCAGGGGGAAGCGAAAGATCCCTATCAGCAGCAGCTGGAAGACACCTACAAGCAGGAAGTACAGACAAACAGTCTGAAAGAGTGGCCCCAGGGGCCGGGAATATACGGCGATGCCGGGATTGTGATGGACGCAGAGACAGGGGCAATCCTGTATGGAAAGAACATTGACCAGAAGGAATATCCGGCCAGCATTACAAAGCTTTTGACAGCGCTTCTTGCTTTTGAATACTGCGATATGAGCGCGGAGGTGGTGATCACACCAGAATGCCTGACCTGCCTGGGAGACGGATACGCGTCCATTGGCATGAAAGAGGGAAATGTCATCTCCATGGAACAGGCACTGTATGCCATGCTCCTTGCCTCCTCCAACGAAGTGGCGTATGCAGTGGGTGAGACAGTGGCGAAAAGCCAGGGAGAAGACTACCAGTGGTTTTTGGATGAGATGAATCGCAGAGTGGAAGAGCTGGGGGGAACCAATTCAAACTTTGTCAACGCCAATGGCGTTCAGGATGAAAATCATTATACCTGTGCCAGAGATATGGCTCTTGTCGCAAAAGAACTCTTTAATTATCCGGAATTTTTTACCATCTGTCAGACAACAAACTACACAATACCGGCATCTGCAACTACAGAAGAGCACGTTTTCCAGCAGAAACATGAGATGCTGATCCCCGGATACAGCGATTACTACGAGTACGCTGTGGGCGGAAAGACAGGCTACACCACAGAGGCGAACAACACACTGGTGACTATGGCGGACAATGGAAATATGAAACTTGTCTGCGTCACTTTGAAAGTTTTCCCGGGCCATGTTTACTCGGATACCAAAGCGCTTCTGGACTATGGATTCAGTAATTTTCAGCACACTGCTGTTTCCGCAGAGGAAAATGCGGAGGTGGCAAAGATGCTGGATACAGTCAATGTCACCATCCCTGCCGGATTTGAACTGTCCAGCCTGGATTCCAGCTTGGAGCAGGTCACTGGTGCAAACAGTGAGGGACTTCTTTCCTACACTTATGAAGACAATCCCGTAGGCCAGATCAAAGTGCAGGTGAACAAGGATGCCTCTTTTAAAGAGACCGGCGCCCAGGATGAAGAAAAGGCATCCGGCAGCGTGTGGAAGGTAGTTCTGGTGGTCGCGGTGATCATCATCCTGATCGTGGCCGCGCTGATCGGATTTACCACCTGGCAGCAACGGCAGAGGCGCAGAAGGAGACGGAGAAGGCGCCGCCGGAGGAGATAGAGCCCGTGTTCAGTGAACCTTCAATATGCCGGGAGACAGCCAGAACGAGGAAAATAAAAGGGAAACCCTTGACTTACCAGGGGTTTCCTATTATAATTTTAGCGTGAAAAAAGTAATAGTATGATAGAACCATATGAGAAAGACCGTGACGAAGACAGTAGGGCATGTAGGAACGTCAAAGCGAGCCGGTGATGGTGTAAGGCCGGTACAAGTAGGATGTGCCTGAATATCACTTCAGAGTCGCAGCCTCCGAAAAGAGCATGAGTAGGAGCTGACGGAGTCCGCCGTTACCGGAAGGCATATGATAGTATGTTAGGTGGTTTATAAATGAAGGGAATACGACTTTCATCCTAATTCGGATGAAGGTCTTTTTTTTCATAAATGTTCCAAACAATATACACAATAGCACAGGAGTTAGTGTAATTCCGGACGTAACCCTTTTAAAAAGGGTTACGTCCCCTGTTAACATTTTCACAAGGAGGAAGCCATGTACAAGAAAGTTTCAACAGACCTGAATTTCGTCGACCGCGAGAAAGAGGTCGAGAAATTCTGGGAAGACAATCAGATTTTTGAAAAGAGTATGGAGAACCGCAAAGAGGGTGAGACCTACACCTTCTACGACGGGCCGCCGACAGCCAACGGCAAGCCCCACATCGGTCACGTGCTGACCCGTGTCATCAAGGACATGATCCCCAGATACCGCACCATGAAGGGATACATGGTGCCCAGAAAAGCGGGTTGGGATACTCACGGTCTGCCGGTAGAGCTGGAAGTGGAGAAAGCTCTTGGCCTGGACGGCAAGGACCAGATCGAGGAGTACGGCCTGGAGCCGTTCATCAACAAATGTAAGGAGAGTGTCTGGAAGTACAAGGGCATGTGGGAGGACTTCTCCGGCACAGTAGGCTTCTGGGCAGATATGGAAAATCCATACGTTACCTACCATAATGATTTCATCGAGTCCGAGTGGTGGGCGCTGAAGAAGATCTGGGACAAGGGACTTCTCTACAAAGGTTTCAAGATCGTTCCCTACTGTCCGCGCTGCGGTACGCCTCTGTCCGCCCAGGAAGTAGCCCAGGGCTACAAGGATGTAAAAGAGCGCTCCGCCATTGTCCGCTTTAAAGTAAAAGACGAGGACGCCTACATTCTGGCATGGACCACAACGCCATGGACACTGCCCTCCAACATCGGTCTCTGCGTAAATCCGGATGAGGACTACGCAAAAGTAAAAGCTGCGGACGGCTATGTGTACTACATGGCACAGGCCCTGCTGGACACAGTCCTTGGAAAGCTGGCCACAGAAGACCAGCCTGCCTATGAGGTGCTGGAGACATATAAGGGAAAGGACCTGGAGTACAAAGAGTACGAGCCGCTGTACCAGTGTGCATATGACTGCGCTGCAAAGCAGAACAAGAAAGCGTTCTTCGTGACATGCGACAGCTATGTAACGCTGACAGACGGTACCGGCGTGGTTCACATTGCTCCCGCCTTTGGTGAGGACGACGCGAAAGTGGGCCGCAAGTATGACATGCCTTTTGTACAGCTTGTAGATGAAAAAGGAAATATGGGCGAGACCACCCCGTTTGCAGGTCTGTTCGTAAAGAAAGCAGACCCTGAGGTGTTAAAAGACCTGGACGAGCGAGGACTTCTCTTTGACGCGCCCAAGTTCGAGCACAGCTATCCCCACTGCTGGAGATGCGACACACCGCTCATCTACTATGCCCGCGAGTCCTGGTTCATCAAGATGACAGCGGTGAAGGACGACCTGATCGCCAACAACAACACCATCAACTGGATCCCGGAGAGCATCGGAAAGGGCCGCTTCGGCGACTGGCTGGAGAATGTCCAGGACTGGGGCATCAGCCGGAACCGCTACTGGGGAACTCCGTTAAATATCTGGGAGTGTGAGTGCGGACACCAGCATTCCATCGGAAGCATCGAGGAACTGAAATCCATGTCCGACAACTGTCCGGACGACATCGAACTGCACCGTCCATACATCGACGAAGTGACCATTAAGTGTCCAAAGTGCGGCAAAGAGATGCACCGTGTGCCGGAAGTCATCGACTGCTGGTTCGACTCCGGTTCCATGCCTTTTGCACAGCATCATTATCCGTTTGAAAATAAAGAGCTCTTTGAGCAGCAGTTCCCGGCAGACTTCATTTCCGAGGCTGTGGACCAGACAAGAGGATGGTTCTACTCCCTGCTGGCCATCTCCACGCTGATCTTTAACAAGGCTCCGTATAAGAACGTCATCGTCCTTGGACATGTGCAGGATGAGAACGGCCAGAAGATGAGCAAATCCAAGGGAAATGCGGTGGATCCTTTCGATGCCCTGGAAAAATACGGCGCAGACGCCATCCGCTGGTATTTCTATGTAAACAGCGCGCCCTGGCTGCCCAACCGTTTCCACGGAAAAGCCGTTGTGGAAGGACAGCGCAAATTCATGGGAACACTGTGGAATACCTACGCATTCTTTGTGCTGTACGCGAATATTGACGAGTTTGACGCCACAAAATATACACTGGACTATGAAAAACTGCCTGTCATGGACAAATGGCTTCTGTCCAAGATGAATACACTTGTAAAAGAGGTAGACGACAATCTTGGAAGTTACCGTATCCCGGAGGCAGCAAGAGCGCTCCAGGAATTTGTGGACGACATGAGCAACTGGTATGTAAGAAGAAGCCGTGACCGTTTCTGGGCAAAAGGAATGCCCCAGGATAAGATCAATGCCTACATGACGCTGTACACAGCCCTTGTGACCCTGTGCAAGACAGCAGCGCCCATGATCCCCTTCATGACAGAGGAGATCTACCAGAACCTGGTGCGCAGCATTGATCCATCCGCTCCGGAGAGCATCCACCTGTGCGATTTCCCGGCTGTAAACGAAGAGTGGATCGACAAAGAGCTGGAAGCAAACATGGACGAAGTGCTGAAGATCGTTGTCATGGGCCGCGCATGCAGAAATACAGCCAACATCAAGAACCGTCAGCCTATCGGACAGATGTTTGTAAAGAGCGCAGTGCAGCTTCCGGAATTTTACCAGGACATCATCAAAGAGGAGCTGAACGTAAAGAATTTAACATTTACTGAGGATGTACGTGCATTTACTTCATATACATTTAAACCACAGTTAAAGACAGTGGGACCAAAATATGGTAAAATGTTAGGTGGCATCAAGGCGGCCCTGGACGCAGTTGACGGCAACGCGGCCATGGACGAGGTAAATGCCACAGGAGCATTGAAGCTGAATGTAAACGGACAGGAGATCACACTTTTTAAGGAAGATCTTCTGATCGACACAGCACAGATGGAAGGCTATGTGTCCGAGGACAACAATGGCATCACTGTGGTGCTGGATACAAATCTGACACCGGAACTTCTTGAGGAAGGATTTGTCCGCGAGATCATCAGCAAAGTACAGACCATGAGAAAAGAAGCCGATTTTGAGGTAACCGATAAGATCCATATCACCTACGAGGGAAGTGAAAAGGCTGAAAAAGTCTTTGCTGACCACAAGGAGGAGATCGGAAGCGAGACACTTGCTCTCACAGTAGAGAAAGCCGCACCTGCAGGATATGTGAAGGAGTGGAAGATCAACGGTGAGAAAGTGACCATCGGTGTCGAAAGATAAGGTTCTAGGAAAGGAATGGAAAAATGTATAATCCCAGATTTGAAAAAAAGGCTTTTAAGAAGGAAGTAGAACACAATGTAAAGACACTTTACCGTAAGACTGTGGATGAGGCGACGCCTCAGCAGCTTTTCCAGGCAGTGTCCTACGCGGTAAAGGAGGCCATCATCGACGACTGGATCGCCACACAGAACCAGTTCAAGAAAGATGACCCGAAGACAGTTTATTATATGTCCATGGAGTTTCTGATGGGCCGGGCCCTGGGGAACAACCTGATCAACATGACAGCTTACAGGGAAGTAAAAGAAGCCCTGGATGAGATGGGCATTGACCTGAACACCATCGAGGACCAGGAGCCGGACCCGGCTCTCGGGAACGGAGGCCTTGGCCGTCTGGCGGCCTGCTTCCTGGATTCCCTGGCTACCCTCGGATATGCGGCCTACGGCTGCGGTATCCGCTACCGCTACGGTATGTTCAAGCAGAAGATCGAGAACGGCTACCAGGTGGAGACACCGGACAACTGGCTCAAGGAGGGAAATCCCTTTGAGCTGCGCCGGGAGGAGTACGCAAAGGAGGTCCGCTTTGGCGGAAATATCCGGGTAGAGTACGACGACGCTACAAACCGTACAAAATTTGTGCAGGAGAACTACGAGTCCGTTCTGGCTATCCCTTATGACATGCCTATCGTGGGCTACGGCAATCACCATGTGAACACCCTCAGGATCTGGGATGCCCAGGCTATCACGGACTTCCAGCTGGAGTCCTTTGACCGGGGCGACTACCACAAGGCTGTGGAGCAGGAGAACCTGGCAAAGACTATTGTGGAAGTCCTCTATCCTAACGATAACCACTACGCAGGAAAAGAGCTGCGTCTGAAACAGCAGTATTTCTTTGTTTCAGCCAGCATTCAGGCTGCTGTGGCAAAATATAAGAGAACACACGACGACATCCACAAGCTGCCGGAGAAAGTGCTCTTCCAGATGAACGACACACATCCCACAGTGGCTGTGGCAGAGCTGATGCGCATCCTTCTGGACGAGGAAGGGCTTGGCTGGAACGAGGCGTGGGACATCACTACAAAGTGCTGTGCCTACACGAATCATACGATCATGGCAGAGGCCCTGGAGAAGTGGCCTATCGACCTGTTCTCCAAGCTGCTCCCGCGTGTGTACCAGATCATCCAGGAGATCGACCGCCGCTTTCTCATTCAGGTGCGGGAGATGTATCCAGGAAATGAGGAGAAGGTAAAGAAAATGGCCATCCTCTACAACGGACAGGTGCGTATGGCACACCTTGCCATCGTGGCAGGCTTCTCCGTAAACGGTGTTGCAAGACTTCACACAGAGATCCTGAAGCACCAGGAGCTGAGAGATTTCTATGAGATGATGCCGGAGAAATTCAACAACAAGACAAACGGTATCACCCAGAGACGGTTCCTCATGCACGGGAACCCGCTTCTGGCAGACTGGGTGACAGAGAAACTGGGAACAAAGGACTGGATCACGGATCTGTCCCTTATGTCCGGACTGAAAGAGTATGCAGATGATCCCAAAGCCCTGGCCGAGTTCATGGATATCAAATATAAGAACAAAGAGCGGCTGGCAGACTATATTCTGAAGCACAATGGCATCGAAGTAGATCCCCGCTCCATATTCGACGTGCAGGTGAAGCGTCTCCACGAGTACAAGAGACAGCTTCTCAATATCCTTCATGTGATGTACCTGTACAACCAGATCAAGGAGCACCCGGAGATGTATTTCTATCCCCGCACCTTCATCTTCGGCGCAAAAGCGTCTGCCGGATACATCCGGGCAAAGGAGATCATCAAGCTGATCAACTCCGTGGCAGATGTGGTAAACAATGACCGCAGCATCAACGGAAAGCTGAAAGTGGTCTTCATTGAGGATTACCGCGTATCCAATGCAGAGATTATTTTCGCGGCAGCAGATGTCAGCGAGCAGATTTCAACAGCTTCCAAGGAGGCGTCCGGAACCGGAAACATGAAGTTCATGCTCAACGGCGCCCCCACACTGGGAACCATGGACGGAGCCAATGTGGAGATTGTGGAGGAAGTGGGAGCCGATAATGCTTTCATCTTCGGACTGAGTTCAGAGGAGGTCATTAACTACGAGAATTACGGCGGTTATCATCCCCAGGATATCTACCACAATGACCCGGATATTAAGAAAGTGGTGGATCAGCTTGTGGACGGCACATACTCTCACGGCGACACAGAGATGTACCGCGACCTGTACAACTCCCTCCTTATGAATCAGGGCGGCAGCAAGGCGGATATGTACTTTATCCTGAAAGATTTCCGCTCTTACGCAGAGGCGCAGAAGAAGGTGGAAGAGGCATACAAGGACAAAGAAGGATGGGCCAGGAAGGCTCTCCTCAACACCGCATGCTGCGGCAAGTTCACCTCTGACAGAACGATCCAGGAATATGTGGACGACATCTGGCATCTGGATAAGATCCAGGTGGAAGTGGACGAAACAGAAGAATAAACACACATGCCCTCTCATACACTACTGTATGGGAGGGTTTTCTTATGCGCAACAGACTGAAAAAAATCGGCTGCTACCTGATCATTATCGTACTGCTCCCCTATATAGTGACGGTTTTCATGAATGGGCCTGCTATCCCCACGGACACAACTGTAGATACCACGTATGTCAAAGTGAAAAAAGATGACACAGAACTGGAGCTGCCTTTGGAGGAGTACTGCATTGGACGCATGGCAAAAGAGATCCCTGCAGACTATGAGGAAGAGGCCCTGAAGGCCCAGGCAGTGATCGTTCGCACCTCCGTCTACAAGAGCATCAAAGAGGGAGGCACCCAGGTAGTCCTGGAGGATGATTTCTGGACGGAGGAGGAGATGAGGCAACAGTGGGGCAGCAGTTACTCCGGACATTACAGGAAGATGCAGAATGCATGGAATGACACAGAAGGACAAGTTGTCATGTACGGGGAAAATCTGGCTAATACGCCTTTTACAAGACTGACAAACGGAAATACCAGGGATGGGAAGGAGGTGCTCGGAAGCGAGGACTACCCCTACCTGAAGATCAAAGACTGCCCCCTGGATATAGAGGCCGCAGAGCAGATCCAGACAGTGACAGTGGATGACATGGATGCGGAGGTGACGGCCATGGACACGGCAGGCTATGTGACTTCCGTGCGGGTGGGACAGGAGACAGTGAACGGAGAGGAGTTCCGGCAGACTTACGGCCTGGCCTCCAGCTGCTTTATCCTGCAGAAATACGACGGGAAGCTGCGGATTACCACAAGAGGGGTGGGCCATGGACTGGGGCTGTCCCAGTACACGGCCAACGAGATGGCCAAAGAGGAGAAAGACGTGTCAGAGATACTGCAGTATTTTTTTGAAGGCACCGAGATCAAAGAGGTGGCAGAAATCGTTACAAATTCCCGGGATACAGAATAATGCACCCTGCTTCTGGCAAAAATATAGCCAGAGGTGATGAATATGAATAAGAGACAGAAGCCCTCAAAATCCAGAAGAGGAGCAGGCATTACTCTTGCTGTGTGCTTTGTGGCTGCCGCGGTCATGGTGGGAACATATACACTCCGGAATTATCAGGAGGCGAGGCAGCAGGAGCAGGCGCTGGCGGAGGAGAATGCCAGGACAAAGGAGAAGGAGAGCCAGGAGGAAGCGGGCAGCAGCCTGGTCATAAATACAGAGGAAGATCCGGCAGACGGGGCAGAGCAGGAGACACAGGGCAGCAGCACGGAAGATGCAACAGGTGAGTCAGCAGACAGCCAGTCCGGCGCAGAGGCCGTGCCCCAGGGAAGCGCATCCGGCACGGGAGCCTCATCTCAGACATCCGGAGGAGCCGGAAATGTGAACTTCAGCGGGGAGAGCATACTCCTGTGGCCGGTGGACGGAAATGTGATCATGAATTACAGCATGGACAAGACCGTTTATTTTTCCACACTGGATCAGTACAAGTATAATCCGGCTCTCATCATATCCGGGGCAGAGGGGGACCAGGTGATCAGTTCCACCACAGGCATTGTGAAGTCCATCGATGAAAATGCACAGACAGGCACCACTGTGAACATCGATATCGGAAACGGCTATGAACTGTTCTACGGACAGCTTAAGGATGTGACAGTCAACACAGGCGACTATGTGGAGGCCAAGACTGTCATAGGCTACGTGGCACAGCCGACAAAATATTACAGCGTGGAGGGCTGTAATGTGTACTTTGAGATGAGAAAAGACGGGCAGCCGGTCAATCCTATGGACTACATGGCTGAGTAAAATGTCTGGGCTGCAGATTGCGGGGACGCTGTGAGGGCGTCCTCTTTTTTACAGCTTGCAGGGAGCGGACCGATTCTACTATAATAATGAAATGGGCGCAGAAGAAATGCGGAAAATATCTGGGGATAATTTGTGTAATGTGTGTGGAAAAAGTGGATAAGTCTGTGGATAACCTGGAAAAACAGGTGGATAAAATGGGAAAAAAGAATTATACATATATCGTGAAATGCATGGACGGCAGCCTCTACACAGGGTGGACCAATGATCTGGAAAAAAGGATGAAGGCCCACAATGCGGGAAAAGGGGCAAAGTATACAAAAAGCCGCAGGCCGGTGACGCTTGTGTACTATGAGTCCTTTGAGACAAAAGAGGAAGCCATGCGCAGGGAGTATGAGATCAAGCATATGCCCAGGGAAAAAAAAGAGAAGATCATAGAGAGGGGCCGGCTGCAGGTATGATCAGCCTGCAGACCCGGCCCCGGATCGTTGTCTCCGTTTTTATCTTATAATACGAAAGCGTACATGACCACAAAGTGGCAGGCGCTTCCCGCCATCACAAAGAGGTGGAAGATCTCATGGCTCCCGAAGTATTTGTGCTTCCTGTTAAAAATAGGGAGTTTCAGCGCGTAGATGATACCGCCTATAGTGTAGATGATGCCCCCTGCCAGAAGCCATCCGAATGCCGCCGGAGACAGGGCGTTCAGGATCTGTGTGAATGCCAGCACGCAGGTCCAGCCCATGCCGATATACAGGACCGAAGATACCCACTTGGGACAGTATACCCAGAACGCCTTCAGGACAATGCCCAGAATGGCGATGCCCCAAACAATGGAGAGCAGGATAATGCCGGTCCGGTTCTTGAGGACCAGGAGGCAGATGGGCGTGTAGCTGCCTGCTATGAGAACAAAGATCATCATGTGATCTATTTTTTTCAGGATGGTGTTCACTTTTTTGGAACGGTCGAATGTGTGGTATGTGGTGCTGGCCGCATAGAGAAGGATCAGGCTCACCGCGTAGACCGCTATAGAGATCACATAAATTCTGCTGGGTTCGTGCATAGCCTTGATAAGAAGAGGAACTGCCGCAAAAATGGCCATCAGCATGCCGATGAAGTGTGTGATCGCACTTCCAGGATCTTTTACATGTGTCTTAATCATCTGTGTCATAACCATACCTCCTAGAAACGAATATTATTGAAAGTAGTTTTTAAAACTATGTTATGCATTTGTATCTATTATAACCCCTAAAATGAAAAAAGCAACAGAAGAAACCGGGAATTTTTTCTTAATTTTAAAACTGGATTGGTTAAAAAAGTTAAAACTGGCTGTTTATACAAAGCCACACTGGTGCTATGATAGACATACGATATAGGAAAGGAAGTAATCGTATGGAACAGAGAAATCAGACAGTTATGAAACTTGCGCAGACAGCGATCCTTGCCGCTCTGTGCTATGTGTCATTCACATATCTTCAGATCAAGATCCCCATGCCGGGCGGTGATGCCACATCTCTTCACATAGGAAATGCATTCTGCGTGTTGGGAGCCCTTCTGCTGGGCGGATGGTACGGCGGCCTGGCCGGAGCCATCGGGATGGGATTTGCGGATATCATGGATCCCATCTACATCACCGGAGCGCCCAAGACTTTTCTGCTGAAGCTGTGCATTGGGCTCATTACAGGGCTGGTGGCCCACAGGATCGCAAAGATAGGCGAGAGCAGTGACAAGGCGTATGTGGCAAAGTGGAGCACCATTGCAGCCATTGCGGGACTGGGATTTAATGTGGTGGCCGATCCGATCGTGGGATATTTCTACAAGATGTACATTTTAGGCCAGCCTCAGCAGATGGCAGAGGTGCTTGCAAAATGGAGTACAGCGACCACATTTGTCAATGCTGTCGTGTCCGTGATCCTTGTGTCTGTCCTGTACAATGCGGTGCGGCCCATTCTTTTAAGGAGCGGCCTGATGGCCGGGACATCCGGGCATGCGCGGCCAACAGCGTAGGTATGATCGGCAGATATAAGACAAGAGGAATACACAAAAGCGCCCGCCCGGGATCAGATCTCCCAGGCGGGCGCTTTGCCGTACATTTCTTTTGATTTTAATAGTTCTCAGCTTTTCTCTCAAAGTAAGCCTTCGGATGATTACATACCGGGCATACTTCCGGTGCTTCCTCGCCGTAGTAGATGAAGCCGCAGTTGCCGCACTTCCATCCAAGAGGTGCCTCACCCTTGAATGTCTCGCCAGCTAAGTAGTGCTCGAGAAGTCTCTTGTAGCGTGCCTCGTGAGCAGCCTCGACTCTTGCTACGCCCTCGAATTTTTCAGCCAGCTCCTCAAAGCCTTCCTCTCTTGCCTCCTTGGCCATACGCTTGTACATGTCTGTCCACTCGTAGTTCTCGCCCTCAGCGGCATCCTTCAGGTTCTCAGCAGTGTCGCCGATGCCGTGGAATTCCTTGAACCACATCTTTGCGTGCTCTTTCTCCTGGTTTGCAGTCTCCTCAAAGATGTTTGCCATCTGTACAAAGCCTGCTTTTCTGGCAGCGCTTGCATAGTAAGTATACTTGTTGCGTGCCTGTGACTCGCCTGAGAATGCTTCCATAAGGTTCTTTTCTGTTTTGGTTCCTGCGTATTTGGACATATTTTTTCCCTCCTGTAGTATAAGTTAAGTGAAATAAAAGTGCTATTTGTGAAATAAGGCTTGCAGAACTGTCATCCTGCAAGCCTTGTGTAAGCGTCTGTATATGACGACAATATGATTGATCTGTATGGCCGGAAATTTATCTTAGCCAAAGTATCTCTTGAGGAGTCCCTCGAAAGCTTTTCCGTGACGGGCCTCGTCCCTTGCCATCTCGTGAACTGTGTCATGGATTGCGTCAAGGTTTGCAGCTTTTGCACGTTTTGCAAGATCAAATTTACCAGCTGTAGCGCCGTTCTCAGCGTCTACACGCATCTCAAGGTTCTTCTTTGTGCTGTCTGTAACAACTTCGCCAAGCAGCTCAGCAAATTTAGCAGCATGCTCTGCTTCTTCCCAGGCAGCTTTCTCCCAGTAGAGGCCGATCTCCGGATAACCCTCTCTGTGAGCAACTCTTGCCATAGCCAGGTACATGCCAACTTCTGTACACTCTCCCTCGAAGTTAGCGCGAAGGTCTGCAAGGATGTCCTCGCTTACGCCCTGTGCAACACCTACAACGTGCTCAGCAGCCCACTCTCTGTCGCCGGTCTGCTCTTTGAATTTCTCAGCAGGTGCATGACAGACTGGACACTCAGCCGGTGCTGCCTCTCCTTCATAAACATAGCCACATACTGTACAAACAAATTTTTTCATGTCTTTCTACTTCCTTTCTTTTTAATTTTTATATTTTAATATCAGTAATTGTTACTGATATTAATTTACACCTTTTTGCTCTGATTGTCAACACTTATTTTGTATTCTTTTTCATACAATCTCTGCATGTCCCGTAGAACAATGCAGTGTGATGGTCTATATACCCATCAAAACACTTTTCCGCAAGTTTGTCAATGGAATCCAGAGGTTCCATTTCCAGATCGATCACCCTGCCGCAGGAGGTACATATTACATGATAATGTGGATTGGTCACTGCATCAAAGCGGTCGCCGCCGTCCGGTGTTGTGATCTTCGTGATCTCTCCGATGTCGGCGAGCAGGTTCAGGTTGCGGTAGACTGTTCCCAGACTGATGCGGGGAAATTCTTCGCGCACATGCATGTAGACAGTGTCAGCGGTAGGATGTTCTTTTGTGCCTGCAAGAAATTCCTTGATAGCCTCCCTCTGCCGGCTGTATTTCAGAGTTGCCATATGCCAGCCTCCTTTCTGATATAAAATAATGAAAACTGTAATCAATTAATAATGATAATGATTACTATATTTTTATTATAACAGCTTTGATCCAAAAGTCAACGGAGAATTTTGTGTGTAACAATTTGTAACATTTATCGACAGGAAATATATGGGAAATTAAGAAAAATATAATATTATGACGCGCGAAAGCCTGGAATACTATGTTGACAAACTGTGTCCACGTTGCTATAATCTTATCGTAACATTTGTAACAATTCTGTAATATTTACAAAAGATAAGAAAACATAAACAATAAGTTAGGAGGCTGTTTATGAATTCTGCTTTTAAAAGAGGATTGTTCATAGTTACTTTAACTGGAGTTATCTCAATTTCCGGGGAGAGGGCCGAGGCGTCTGAAGAGATCACAGAGATGTCCCTGCCTGGCGTGGGAATTGAGGCGGTGCTGGATAACTGCACTGCGTCGGACAGCGATATAGACGTGGAGAGTTATCTTGTTCCGAGTGAAAAGGGTGAGTATTCAAATATGGCGTTCGCAAACGTAAGTACAGATACGTTTCTGTTTGTGCGGAGCGAACCAACGACAGAGAGCGAATGGGTTGGAAAGCTGTACACCGACTATGCGGCGAAGATCACAGGCCCTGTGGGTGAGTGGACGAAGATCGAAAGTGGATCCGTCAGCGGCTATGTGTACACGCAGTATATTATAATAGGAAACAACGCGCAGCAGAAAGCCCAGGAGCTGATACAGTCTTCCGAAGGCCAGAGTGAGGAGAGCGCATTCAAGTACGCGGTCTCCAGGCAGGAGGAAGAAGAACGGATTGCCAGGGAGGCGGCTGAGGCGGCTGCGGCCCAGGCCCAGGCCCAGAGACAGGCGGCTGAGGCTGCAGCCCAGGCCCAGGCATCTCAGGCGGGGACAGGGCAGGCGATCGTGGATTATGCCTGTCAGTTTATCGGAAATCCCTACGTCTGGGGCGGGACAAGCCTGACAAACGGTGCGGACTGTTCCGGTTTTGTGCAGTCTGTATACGCGCATTTCGGCATCAGTCTTCCCAGAACAACATGGGACCAGGAATACGCAGGCACGCCCGTCAGCTATGACCAGGCTATGCCCGGAGACCTGATCCTGTATGAAGGCCATGTGGGGATCTATATGGGAGACGGTCAGATCGTAAATGCCATCAATCCTTCCAAAGGCATTGGAGTCATACCTGCCACCTGTATGCAGATCAAGACGGTGAGGCGGGTCATCTGAGAGAAAGCGGCAGAGAGCCGGGCGGAGAGAAAAAGATCCGCCCGGCTTTCGCTGGTGTATGGCCTTCTTGCTACCGGCGGAGCTGTGAAGACAGTATACATAGGGATAATAATTTTATGTCGTATTTCAAAAATCGAAATAATGTGCAATTTACACAAATTTGTAAAAAGGTGTAAAAAAATGGAAAAAACACTTATCCAAGTTATCCACATAAAAAAACAGGAAAAAGGTGGAAAAATCGAAGTTTTTGAAAACTTATCCACATTATCCACATCGAAATCCACAAATTTGGTGGATTACTTATGGTAAACAAAAGAACGGATGTTTTGTGGAGAAATGATAAAAATTTGTTTTTGTCGAAAAATCGGAGATGGAAACTTGACAAATAAATAACCAGAATTTTACGAGAAATTGATTTTAAATGTTTACACAATGGGTCAAAGCGGATATAATAAGGAATACTGAAAGATAAAGGAGGCGTAACAAAAGATGGTAACGAAAGAAATGACTATCGGCGAAGTGCTGAACATCAACATGGACATTGCACCGATCCTCATGGAAATCGGAATGCACTGCCTGGGCTGCCCTGCATCACAGGGAGAGTCTCTGGAAGAGGCTGCAATGGTACATGGCATTGACGCAGATTTACTGGTAGAGAAGATCAATGCATTTCTGAAAGCGAATGCATAGGGATGCGTTCATAATCGTTTGTTGATACAGTAAATATAAAAA
>CBJMC01400__coassemble_436_pt1 | contig 20691 bp, 15 predicted proteins | sample CBJMC01400__metabat2_low_PE_044 | metagenome-assembled genome bin CBJMC01400
CCATACGTCCACCCACTCTTTGGAGTTGATCAGGCATGTCTCGCCGTCCTCGCTGAGGAGAGAAGCTCCGTTGCTGAGAGCTGCGTCCACAAGGTTCCCGTAGCCCCACATGGGCTCCCATCCAACCACGCTGTCTGTTGTGATCTTCTCTGCTGCCGCCTCCAGGTCCTGCCATGTCTTAATGGTGGTGGGGTCGATCCCTGCGTCTGCAAATATCTGTTTGTTGTAGTAGAGCACCTGTGTGGTCCCGTAGGCCGGAAGGGCAAAGAGCTTTCCGTCCGCGTCCACGCCCTGGTCATAGAAGACCGGAACGTAGTCCTCTTTGTCGAACTCGTCGTCAGCGTCCACAAACTCATTGATGTCTGCCACCAGGTTCTTCTCTGAGAGGTTCCTGGAATTGTCTGTGTCGAGAAGGGCCATATCCGGCGCGTTCTTTCCTGCGATCCCCGCCTGGAGCTTCTCGTAGGTCTCTGTGTAGTCTGCCTGTGTGGTGGTGGCCACCTCGTACTCATCCTGGGATGCGTTGAAGTCGTCAACGATCTCCTGGAACACGTTCACAGCAGTCTTTCCACCTGAGTACCACAGGTCGATCTGTATTTTCCCGTCTGCTGTCGTTGTTGGCTCAGAGGAGGAGCCGCCGCCGCAGCCCGCCAGAAGGGATGTTGCCATAGCGCATAATAAAAGTGCAGATACAATTCTTTTCTTCATGATATTTCTCCTTTTTGCTTCTTTTTCTTTCCTTTGTTTTCATTTATATATGTAAGAGGGTTTTATCCCTTCATACCCGTGTCTCCGCCGATACCGTTGATAAACCATTTCTGGGTGAAGGCAAACAGTATCAGGAGGGGCAGTACGATGATGGCGCTGCCGGCCATGACAAGGGGCCACTCGGTCCCGTAGGCCCCGCCTTCGATAAAGAACTTCCGAAGTCCCTGGGATACCAGCATCTTGGAGTCTGAGTCCGTGATCAGGGAGGGCCACATGTAGTTGTTATAGCAGGTGATAAAATTCATAAGTCCCATGGTGATGAAGGAGGACTTTGTCATAGGACACACCACTCTCCAGAGGATCTGCCAGTGGTTGGCCCCATCTATCCTGGCTGCTTCGATCATGCCCGCAGGCACCTGCATGAAGGCCTGGCGGAGGAGGAAGATGCCGAATATGCTGACACATCCGGAGATGATCAGTCCTGTGTATGTATTCAGAAGACCCCCATTTGCCAGGATGATATAGCTGGGAATGTAGGTAGCCGCCGTTGGCAGCATGTAGGTTCCCATGATAATGGCAAACAGAACTTTCTTACCCTTAAAGTTCATAAACACGATGGCATAGGCGATCATGGCCCCTGTGACAATCTGTATCAGCAATGTAAATGCAGATACATACAAGCTGTTTGCCACGTATTTCAGAAGCGGGGAGTTAAAGATGACTTCATAAAAATTCTGCCACTGAAATTCTGCCGGGAAGAAGGCAGACACATCCATAACTTCCGCCTTTGTCTTCAGCGCACTCAGCACCATCCAGATGAAAGGGAACACTGTAAATACGCAGAACACAAGAAGTATGATGATTTTTCCTGTCTTTTGAATTCCTGTTTTTATCTTCATATTTTTTCCTCTTTTCTAATAGTGAACCCATTTTTTGGATGCTGTGAACTGTATGGTTGACAGGAACACCGTCAGAATGATCATGACGATAGCCACCGCTGTAGCCTGTCCCATATTAAATTCCTCAAATCCAAGCTGATAGTACATATACAGCAGCGTCCTTGTGCTTCCCGACGGGCCGCCCTGGGTCAGGATCTGTATCTGATCATAGGCCTGCAGGGAACTGACCATTGTAATGATCACCAGGAAAAATGTGGTGGGGGAGATACACGGCAGCGTCACATCCCGGAATCTCTGCCAGCTCTTCGCCCCGTCAAGGCCGCTTGCCTCGTACAGCTCTCCCGGAACTTTCTCCAGAGCCGACAGGTAGAAGATCATAGCGTATCCCAGGCTCTTCCAGACAGTCACAATGATCACCGCCAGCATGGCTGTCTCGGAACTTTTTATCCACTGCAGTGCCGGAAGATGCAGAAATTCCAGCACTGCGTTTGCAATTCCGGTGTCCGGATCATAGATCCAGGTCCACACAATGGAAATTGCCACTGTAGGCGTGATCCACGGGGAAAACAGAATGAACTTCACGATCCCGCTTCCTTTGAACGCCTTCTGCATCAGCAGCGCCAGGAGCAGTCCCAGTACGATGGTGGGAACCAGGGTTCCCACAGTAAATACAAGTGTATTCCACAGTGCATCGTAGAAACGGTCGTCCTTAAAAAGCGCTATAAAGTTGTCAAGAAATACAAAATTGTATGTTGGCGACATGTAATCCCAGTCTGTAAAACTGATGTAGACTGACCGAAGTATCGGGTAAATCCAGAACACGATCAGCGGGATCAGTGCAGGCAGGACAAACAGCCACACACTTCCCACCTTTCGGAAATTAATCCTTTTTTTCATAACTCATTTCCTTTCTGTTTAAAATTCCATAGATCACAAGCATTGTAACCGCCGTTGCGGGCAGTGAGATCCATATGCCGGACATCCCCACAGCCACCGGAAGCAGAAACAGGTACGCCGGCGAGACGATCAGACTTTCTGCAAACGTGAGGATCACGGCCAGCTTCGTCTTCAGCACTGCATTCAGATAGGACAGATTAAATTTGACAAAGCCTGTCACAAGAAAGGCAAGTGCGCTGATCCGCATGCCGGTTTCAAAAAATACAACCGCCTCATCCGAAAGCCCGAACCACCGGGCCAGGTGCGGCGTACAGATAAACACTGCTGCCATGGTGATGACTCCCAGCACACCGGCTCCGGCTCTTGCTGTCTTTCTGACCTGTGCCAGCTCCGCAGGCTTTCCTGCTCCGTTGTAGTAGCTGAGCAGCGGCTGCACGCCGTCTCCTATGCCGGTGAGAAGGTACTGTACCGGAAACACAATATAGGAGATCACTGCATAGCAGGCTACCGCCGCGTTTCCACCGTACCGCAGGCACTGCCAGTTGGTGAAGATCAGAGCCACCGTGGGAGCCAGGGATACACCGAAAGCCGTGACGCCGCTGCGGCAGATCCCTGCGGCCAGCTTTCCCTCCAGAGCCGGACGGGCTTTCTCTTTGTAAGCCTTAAGAAGAACCGCCACGCTGATGACGAGGACCACAAGCTGGGCTGTCACCGTGCCCCAGGCCGCACCCCGTATCCCCATTCCCATTGGAAACATCAGATAATAGTTGACTCCGATATTGACCGCAAATCCGGTCACCATGCTGATCATGGCCGCGAAGGACAGGTTCATGTTCCGCAGGATGGGAGTGATACCGGTACCGCATACCTGGAGCACGCCTCCCGCGATAATAATGCCTGTGTACTTCTGTGCCTCTTCCAGCACCTCACCTTCCGCCCCTAAGATCTGAAGAAGAGGATCTCTCACAAGAAAGAGGAAAAGTGACAGGAGAATACCAGCCAGGACAAGAAGGGTCGCTGTGGTATTGAACATTCTCCTGCAGCCTTCCCGGTCCCCTTTTCCCATCATATTGGAATAGAGGACGCTTCCACCTGTTCCGATCCCGACTCCCAGCGCAGTGATCACTGCCGGTATCGGCCAGGCGATATTGATCGCCGCAAGTCCGATGTCCCCCGCCGCTTTTCCCACAAACAGTCCGTCCACCACACTGTACATGCCTGACATCGTGAATGCGATCATGGTCGGGAGAGCCTGTTTTAAAATTCGTCTGAACATGGATTTCTTATTCCTTTCTCCTGCGTCCTTTCGGACACAACCCGGATTATAAACAATGATTTTTAAAAAATCTTCAAAGAAATGTAAAGTCTGCGTTAAGTCATTTTCTGCGGGAGAGCATAAAAAAAGGACCTCCCGGAGCAACGCTCCGAAAAATCCTTTTTTGGCATTTTATTCTTCTTTCTGATGCATGTCCTGCTCGAACTCCTTCGTGGACTGTATCAGCATCCTGTCAAACCGTTCCGGATCGCTGAGCATGATCGCCCCGCACAGGGCGTCCACAAAAGCCATCTGAGAGATCCTGGATGAGATCCATCTGCTGATCTCCGAGAAATGGATGGTGGGCGTGATGAAAATGTAATCCGCGATCCGTGCCAGCTCTGACGTCTGACCGCCTGTCACAGCCACCGTCACTGCCCCCGCCTGCTTAGCCGCCGCCAGGGAGTCTATGACGGCCTGGGTTTCCCCGGATATGGAGAAACCGATGGCCACGTCCTTTTTCCCCAGATGCCCGGCGCTGACTTTCTGAAAGAACAGATCCGAGTAGTTCCGGCTGGTAAGCCCCAGATGGAGCATACGCCCCGAAAGTTCAGCCGCCGCGTTGGCCGAATTGTCTGTCCCGTATACATCGATGATCTTGGCCTTTTTAATGACTCTGACCACCTCTTCCATCTGTCTGAGATCCAGGTGTTTTGCCATATCGGATATCATGGTCAGATCATCCCGTATAATCTGAAAGACTGCCTCGTACTTCTTATTTTCACGCTTCTGCCCGGTCTGCTCACCGGACAGTTCCTGCTGCCCCTTCTCCTGCCACACAGTCTTCTGAAAGGCCGACCAGCTTTCATACCCTGCTGCCTGCAGCATGCGGATAATGGTGGCCTGCCCCACGCCGGCCCGATCTGCCAGTTCCCGCACAGTCATGTTCCCGGCCGCCTCCGGATTTTCCAGAAGCAGATCTGCCGCTTTTTTCTGGTTCCGGCTCAGCATGGCATAGCAGAGCCTCAGTTCAGTCTCCCACATATCTGTCACTCCCTTGTCCGGAACATTGCTCCGTTTTTTTGACTTTTTTCAATGTCTTATTTTAGCATTGTCTGCCGGACAAGGGTGTAGAAAATCTACAATTTTACAAAGATTTAACCTCACATTCGTGTTCTGTGTGCAGCAGCATATGTGCTTTATGTGACATAGGCTGCCCCATATACTCGTCATAGAGCTTCAGAATATCCGGGTTCTCGTGTGAAAAGCGCACCTTGTAATCCCGGTCCAGGCGATAGAGCTGCTTCCCTCTTTCAAATGCCAGCTCCTGTCCGTCGTGGATCGGCTGTCCGCCGCCGCCCACGCAGCCGCCGGGACATGCCATGACTTCCACAAAGTCATACTGCACTTCCCCTTTTTCCATTCTGTCAAGAAGGGTTCTGGTATTTCCAAGGCCGCTGACTACTGCCGTGCGTACTTTGATCCCATTGATGGTAAGCTCTGCCTCTGCCACGCCGTCATTTGCGTTAAATCCGGGACTTCTGACTGCCTTGAAAGCGTCCGCGTCCGGATTTTCTCCGGTGATGATCGCATAGGCCGTACGGAGAGCCGCCTCCATAACGCCGCCTGTCACACCGAAGATGACGCCCGCTCCGGTTCCCTCCTGCATAGGGGAGTCCCCGGGAATATCCTTCAGCGTATCCGGACTGATGTGGGCTGAGCGCATCATCTTCACCAGCTCTCTTGTGGTAATGACTGCGTCCACATCATGTCCTGCGTACTCTTCATAGAAGAGTTCCTGCTCCCGCTCCGCCTTCTTGGCCACGCATGGCATGACGGATACGGTGTAGATCTCCTCCGGCTTCTTTCCGATCTTCTCCGCGAAATAGGTCTTCATGACCGCCCCGAACATCTGCTGCGGGGACTTGGCCGTGGAGAGATATCTGACAAGATGAGGGTACTGGGACTTGATAAACCGCACCCATCCCGGACAGCAGGAGGTGAACATGGGGTACGCCTTCAACTCGCCCGACGTAAATCTCTGTACAAACTCGTTGGCTTCCTCCATGATCGTAAGGTCCGCGGAGAATACTGTGTCAAATACATAGTCCGCTCCCATTCTCTTCAGAGCGTCCAAGATCTTTCCAATGGTAGCCTCCTCCGGCGCAAGTCCGGTCTGCTCTCCCCAGGAAGTGCGGACAGCAGGCGCCACCTGGACAACCACGGTCTTCTTCTCATCTGCCAGGGCATCCCACACTTTCTCTGTGTCGTCCCGCTCACGCAGGGCTCCCACCGGGCAGTGGGTGATGCACTGTCCGCACAGGGAGCAGGGAGCATCCTCGATATTCATGTGCCCGGACACATTGACTGTGGTCCGCGAGCCGGTTCCCTCCACATCCCAGACAGACAGCTTCTGCACCTTGTCACAGATCTGGATGCAGCGCATGCATTTGATACACTTTGCCGAATCGCGGATCAGCGGGAAGTCCATATTCCACTCTCTCCGGTCAATCTCCTGCCGGTAGGGAAGATCGATAATATTCAGGTCATTGGCCACCTTCTGCAGGCTGCAGTTGCCGCTGCGGGCACAGGTGACGCACTGGCAGTCGTGCTGGGAGAGGATCAGCTCCACATTGGTCCGCCTGTCCTTGCGCACTTTCGGGCTGTTGGTAAAGATGACCATGCCCTCTTCCGCCACATTGTTGCAGGATGTGATCAGGCGCTCCTTTCCCTGCAGTTCCACTACACAGACGCGGCAGGCCGCGATCTCATTGATCCCTTTCAGAAAACAGAGGCTGGGGATGGGAATGCCGTTCTGTCTTGCCGCTTCCATGATCGTTGTATTTTCTTCTACGGAAATACGCTTTCCGTCAATCGTCAGATTTACCATATACTCTCACGCCCTCCTTTGAATATTCCGTAGCCGAAATGGTCGCAGCGCAGGCACCGTCCTGCCTCCTGCTTCGCCTCGTTTTCCGTCATACAGTTTTCGACTCCTTCAAAGTCTTTCACCCGCAGACAGGCCTCGCGCTCTGTCAGGTTGACCCTGCCACACGGTGAGCGGTCTGAGAGATTGGGTTCCGGGATCTCCACATCACAGGAAATCTCGTGATGATAGCCCAGATACTCGTCAATATTGGCTGCCACCACTTTGCCGGCCGCAATGGCGGTGATGACAGAAGCCGGGCCACTTGCGCAGTCTCCGCCTGCAAAGACGCCGGGCATATTCTCAAAGGTTCCCGTGCTCTTTGTGCGGATCTTTCCTCTCTCTACCGGGATGCCCGCCTCCTCAAAGTGGCGCGTCTCAATGTTCTGGCCGATGGCTACAATAAGCACGTCGCAGGGGATGTAGACGTCCTCTTCGCCGGTAGGCCGGATGCTGGCTCTGCCGTCCTTGATGGCGCTGACCATCTGGGGCGTCACATAAAGACCCTTCACCTGGCCCGCCTCATCCACGTCAATGGCTGCCGGTGCTTTCAGTGTCTGCAGCTCCACGCCCTCAGCGATGGCTCCCTCGATCTCCTGGGGCAAAGCGGTCATATCTGCCCTGCGGCGCCGGTAAACAATGCTGACTTTCTTGGCCCCCAGACGCTTCGCTGTGCGGACAGCGTCCATGGACACGTTTCCGCCGCCCACCACGGCCACTTCCTTGCCGGTCAGATCCATGATGATATTCTTCCCTACATTTCTAAGGAACTGTACTGCCGAGAGTACGCCGTCCGCGTCCTCTCCCTCCAGTCCCAGCTTCTTGTCCGTGCTGGCGCCAATGGTGATGAGCACAGCGTCGTACTCCTTCCTGAGCTGCTGGATCGTAATATCCTGGCCGATCTTCATGCCGTATTTTACCTGTACGCCAGTCTTCAGGATACAGTTGATATCGTCCTCAAGCCGCTCCTTTGGCAGCCGGTAGTTGGGAATGCCGTATCGCAGCATGCCTCCCAGCTTCGGCAGCATCTCGTACACCACAGCCTGGTGTCCCATAAGCTGCAGATAGTAGGCCGCGCTTAAGCCTCCCGGCCCTCCTCCAAGGACAGCGATCCGCTTTCCGGTGGAAGGAGCACATGCCGGCGGGTCCACCTCGCCCGCATAGTCTGCCGCCATCCGCTTCAGTCCCCGGATGTTAATGGAGTCGTCCACCATATTCCGGCGGCATCTTGCCTCGCAGGGATGCTCGCATATGAATCCGCAGGTAGTGGGGAACGGGTTGTCCTTGCGGATCAGACGCACGGCATCTGCGTATCTTCCTTCGCCTACAAGAGCTATATACCCGGGCACGTCCACATGGGCCGGACACAGTGCCACACAGGGCACGGGCTGATTGTAGCTGCATGTACATCTTCCATTTTTTATGTGCTCAATATAGTCATCCCGATATCCGATCAGCCCTTTGTAGACCATCCGGGCCGCCTCGTAGCCGATGGCGCAGTCCGCCGACTCCATAATGGAGAGCGCTGTCTCTTCCATGTAATCCAGCGTCTTCATGGTGGCTTTTCCATCCAGCACATCCTTGATAAAATGGTTAAGCTGCCCAAGACCGATCCTGCACGGCACGCATTTTCCGCAGGTCTGGGCATGGCACAATTCCAGGAAGGCTCTCGACATGTCCACAGGACACAGTCCCGGCGGACTGGACTCGATCCGTCTCTCCAGATCTTTATAGAGACCTTCCATGACAATTCTGGCTCTGTTTGGAGCCTTAATCTCTAGTCTGCTCATTTTCTTCTCTCCTCTCGACATGTTTCCCCATAGTTTTTTTATTATAACACTACCCGGACCGGTTGTAACCAGATTTGCCGGAAGTAGATTTTTTAACAAAAAAATAATTGTGCGGCACATACCGCACAATTATTTTTATCAACATGTTTTATTTTCTAATGGCACTTGCTCCATCCGCAGCTCTTGCAGATATTGCATCCTTCCTCAAATACAAGAGGCTCCCCGCACTCCGGGCAGTACATTTTATCCTTGTCCATCTCCGTGGACACTGCCTTCGGCTTCGGTACTTTCTTTACCTTTTTTACCGGCTTTTCTGACTCGCAGTTTTCTTTCGCGGCCAGCTCCTCCTGCATCTCATTGTACATATCCATGAGCGCGTTGCCCACAGCCATAGGACAGCAGGCGCCCCTGCTTGTATCTTTCCTTGTCACCCTTCTTGCCGTGTAGGACGGGCAGGAACCGCTGGAGTTGAGCTGGTCCACAATGGTCTCAATGCTGATGCCGCCTCTTGCGCTGATGGAGATCATACGGGACAGGCCCACCATGAAGTTGTTGCATCCGCCTGTGGAGCCCTTGCTTAAGTAAGTCTCCAGAAGAGCGCCTGTGTTGGGATCAAACAGGGCGATACAGTGCAGGCTTCCGCATCCTGTCACCAGCTTGCGCTTCTTGCCTACCACGTCGTCTGTGACAAGAAGGATCTCGCCTCTCTTCAGCCCCTCGCCTGCGGTGACTTCCTTCTTCTCTTTCTTCATATCTGTGTTGAGGATGCCGATCCTCTTGCAGCCATCCCGGAAAATGGTAATGCCCTTCAGCCCTTTCTCGTAGGCGTACATGTAGAGGCCTTCCGTCTCCTCCACCGTGAATCCGTTGGGCACGTTTACCGTGGAGCTGATGGAGGCGTCGATATGCTGCTGCCAGATGGACTGCATGTCGATCCTCTGACGGTAATCCAGTGTCATGGCTGTCACAAAGTAGTCCGGCAGCTCCGCGTCGCTCTTGATGCCAAACTGCTTCATGTAAGTTTCCACGATCTTTGTGTACACCTTATAGTAAACGTCTGTGCCGTGGAGAGACTCTGTCTTTCTCTCATAGTAATTTGCATAAACCGGCTCAATGCCTCCGGAAATGCCCAGCATGGTGGACAATGTTCCCGTGGGCGCGATGGTCAGAAGCTGGGAGTTGCGAAGCCCGTACTTTTTCACCAGCTCCCTTGTCTTCTCTGTCGTGTTTGCCAGGAAATAGGGGGTGCTCATAACCTCATCGATCTCACAGGCCGGGTAAGCGCCCTTCTCTTTAGCCAGCTTTGCAGAGGCGGCGATCGCTGAATCAGCCATGGCAAATCCGATCTTGTCGCACATGACCACAGCATCCTCCTCACCGTAGGCAAGTCCCAGCTTGATGAGACAGTCTGCAAGCCCCATGATGCCAAGTCCGATCTGACGCCACTTTGCCACGCTCTCCTGCTGCTCCTGCAGAGGATGCAGGGGGAGTCCCTCCTCCAGCACTTCGTTCAGAGCTCCCACAGATACTTCCACGCAGTGTTTCAGACCCTCGAAGTCAAACTGCGCATGGTCCGTGAACGGGTCTGTCACAAAGGCGGAAAGGTTGATGCTTCCCAGCAGGCAGCTTCCTCCAGCCGGAAGAGGCTCCTCCGCGCAGGGGTTGACTCCGGCGTAGGAGAACTCCTTTGTGTTGCTGAGAAGGTTCCAGCCCTCAATGCGGTCCCAGAACAGAGCGCCCGGCTCTGCATAGTCCCAGTTTGTCTCCGCGATCTTGCGGAACAGGTCTCTGGCATTGACCTGCTTCTCGATGACCTGCCCTGTGGCCTCCCGTGTATAGTGGAGCAGATAGTCCTCGTTCTTCTTGACTGCCTCCATGAAGTCCTCGTGAATGCGGACGGAGATGTTGGCCTTTGTCACTTTCTCCAGATCTGTCTTCAGATCAATGAACTCCTCCACATCCGGATGAGAACAGTCGATGGAAATCATCAGCGCTCCGCGTCTTCCGTTCTGTCCAATCAGCGCTGTCACAAGGGAGTAGAGCTCCATAAAAGAAACCGAACCGCTTGTCTCTTTTGCCGCATTGTTGATGCGCGCCCCTCTCGGGCTGAGCCTTGAGATATCCACACCGCAGCCGCCGCCGTAGCTGTACGTGCGGGCCAGCTTCTTGGCGCAGTCAAAGATGCTCTCAATATTATCCTCCGGCGGGTCCACCACGTAGCAGTTGGAGTAGGTTACCTTCCTGCCTTCCTTGTCCAGTCCCCGGTTGGACAGGATCCTGCCCCCGAACAGGAACTTCTTCTCACGAATATACTGGGCAATCTCTTCATTCCCCCCGCTGATGCGCCCTACCCACTCGTCAAAGCTCTCACCTTCGTTGCAGTATTTCTTTGTCCATATGTCCGTGCCGAGCTGATTTTCTTCGCCCAGCCATTCTTCTACAGTCATTCCACGTTTCTCCTTTTTTCGTATTCAGCTATACCAGAATACCACTATATCATGTGCTTTTCAAGTATACATTATACATTATCTGTACTTTATCTATATGCCCTGCTTCTTGCAGATATCCTCCAGACAGCACCTGTCGCAGTAGGGCTTTGTCCTTGCCGTACACACATCCCGTCCATGGTACACAAGCCTGTGGCACAGATCGCTTCCCTCCTCCGGGGGAATGATCTTCCAGAGAGCCATCTCCACCTTTTTAGGCTCCTTGATGCCGTCCACCAGCCCGATCCGGTTGGTGAGCCGGATGCAGTGGGTGTCTGTCACAATGGCAGGTTTTCCGAACACATCCCCCATGATCAGGTTGGCGCTTTTCCGTCCCACACCGGGCAGCGCAAGGAGAGCGTCAAAGTCGTCCGGCACCTTCCCGCCGTACTCTTCCTTTAAAATCTTCATGCAGGCGCTGATGTCCCTGGCCTTGCTCTTTCCAAGCCCGCAGGGGCGCACGATCTCCTCAATATCCGCCACATCCGCATCTGCCAGGGCGTCCACAGTGGGATACTTTTCATATAAGACTTCCACGATCTTGTTGACTCTCTCGTCCGTGCACTGGGCTGCCAGCCGCACACTCACAAGGAGCTTCCAGGCCTGATCATAGTCCAGGGTGCAGCCTGCGTCCGGATATTCTTTTTTCAGCCTCTCGATCACTTCCAGGGCTCTCTGCTTCTTTGTCATCTGTCCTTCTCCTTTTCTTATTTATCTTCCGGTTTTATCTTTTTATTCTTCCAGTTCTCCCAGCAGCAGATCCAGGTCCTCCTGTATGCGTCCCTCTCTTCCCCTGCCACTGAAGAATCCGCAGTTTCTTCCCATCTCTTTTTCTTTCCTGCACCGGGAAACCATGAACCGGATACGGAAGGTAAAATCCTCCGCCTCCATGGTAGTGAAGGGATGTTCCTCCGCAGCCACGATCTGCACGTTTCCTTTTGTGTAAACCGGGTATTTCCCGGAAAATCCCGCTCTGTGCAGCTTCTGATGAATCCGCTTTCTCTCGCCAAGGATCTTTCCATCCAGCTCCTCCCCGTAAACCCGCTTTGGATATTTCAGAGAGGCCGCCCGTATTTTCTCATATATGTTCTCGTACAATCCCTGCCGGGCCGGGCTGCACAGCTTCTTTGCCAGCTTTCTCTTCAGAAAACCGGCCGGAAATCTGGCATAGATCCCTGCCAGCCTTGCGTATCCTTTATCCCCTGCCTCCAGGGCCATCTCCTTCATGCACAGGGCCCCCTCCCGGGTGGAGGGATACCGGTCATCCAGAGACTCGCCTACAGGGGACCAGTACCGGAAAGGCGAAAATTCGATGAGCCGCATAAATGCCTGCTCTTCCGTGTTACAGGCCGCATCTCCCAGATACTGGTATTTCTCATAGACAGTTCCCACCATATAGACAAGCTGGCGCCACTGCTCCTGACCCTGTACCCAGAAATGTCCGATCCTGTGGTACTGATAGCACTGGAACACCTCTGTCAGCTCCGTGAACCATATGGTGAATACATTTTCCTTTCCCTGTTTGACAATAAGGGCAGACTTATCGTCCCGCCAGGCAAGCTGTCCCTGTATGGGATATTCTTCCGGGTCAAGCTCCAGATAATCTCCTGTCATCCACGCGTCCCTGAGTACCAGATAGCACTCCAGGGCGTCGTTCATCATGTAGGGGATATAGAAATCTGTCTTCCTGCCCCTTTCCTCTCCCAGGTGCAGTTCAAACACCTGGTGCTCAAAGATCTCCGCCAGTTTTCCGTAGCACTCCGGCATATCCTTCTGGAGCCCCGGCAGATAGCCTCTCAGCTCTTCATATCTCTCTATCATAAACCAAGCTTCTCCTTTACCTGCGCCAGCCGGGCATAGAACTCTTTATAGAAATCGTCCCCGCTCCAGGGCATCTGATAAAATGTGCGAAGCAGATACATCTGCAATATTTTCAGACTGTCCCCATCCAGCCCCTCCGACTCCCGCTCACAGAGCTTCAGAAAGCTGTGCCATTCAAAAATGTATGTCTCATATTTCTTAAGGTCGGGGATATCCAGCCATTTCCGCACCTTGATCTTGCTCCGGTCTTTTCTTTGGCACTCATGCACCTGAAGGAAATACCGGAAGCCTGTGTCCTCATAGTATCTGCCAAGCGGAAACATCCGACAGATCCCCGGCCTGAAAGCGTGGACAGAGCACCGCCCGTTCTCATCCAGGAACGTACAGGCCTCCTCTTTTCCCGCCATCCGAAGGCTTGGAAGGATGATACCGTCCGCCAGCCCCAGCTCAATATGTTCTGCCAAAAGTCCGGCAAAATCCTTCCCCGTACCCCTGGTCAGAAGCCAGATATCCCAGGGGTCCAGCAGGATGGAGCTGCCCATGCCATGGCAGCAGGCAGAGCATCCCTCGCAGCCCCGACAGTCTGCCTTCACCATATCCTCTGCCGTGTAGAGCTTTCCATCGGAAATGTCCTCCAGCCGTATATTTCTCCTCATCCACTCATCCTCCCGTTCTCAATCTTCCAGTTCAAAGAGGCTCATCTGATGACAACTCTCCTCTTTTTTCCGCGGTTTTTCTTTTTCCCGGAAAAGAGCGTTCCCGGAAAGATGCGCAAGGAACCTGGACTCCTCCCCGGAGCAGGTGAGGATCAGTTCCTCCTTGGCCCGGGTCATTCCCACATAGAGAAGTCTCCGCTCTTCCTCTTCGTCCGCCGGGCGCTTTTCATTTTCCAGAGGGATGTTCCCCTCTCTGGCCCCGTAAATGAACACTGCCGGGAACTCCAGACCCTTGGAACCGTGGAGCGTCATCAGCGTGACAGCGCCAGAATGATACTGTTTGCCACCGCATCTTCTGAGGTCGCTCTCCACCCCCAGCTCAAGGTCCAGAAGAAATTCCGGCATCGTCTTATAGAAGACGGTCATGCCTGCCATCTTCTTCATGGCCTCTGCTTTCTGAAGATCCAGGTCCTCCATCCACATTTCCAAGAATTTCCCAGGCTTCTTCTTCGCATAAAGAGGGCGGTATTTTTCTGCCATGGTACGCACCATCTCCTCTGTCACCTGGTTCCACGAAAGCTTCAGGAGAAGCTCAGCCGCTGTCCGGGCCGCAGACTGGTCTTCCGGATGCTCCAGGTACCGGAAAAAGCAGATGCTGCCCTGGACCTTCTCATCCGCAAGAAAACTCTCTCTTCCAGCCACAATGTAGGGGATCCCCTCTTTGCGCAGGCAGGCCTCCACCAGCTCCGCCTGCCGGTGTGTCCGGGATAGGACGGCAATTTCCTCAAAAGATCTGTGCTTCCTCTCCCTGCTTCCGGACAGCTCCTGGGCCTCCAGCATGCCGATGCCTCCGGCCATACGCCCGATCTCTTTTGCAATAAAAATGGCCTCTCCCATCTCGCTTCCGGCTTTCACCAGGCGCACCGGCTCGCCATCCGGACAGTTGGGATGCAGGGGCATGCAGCCCTGCATCTTTTGCGCCGCCTCAAGGACCTGGGGTGTGGAGCGGTAGTTTTCTGTCAGCTCCACTGTGCAGAACTCTTCCCCGCGCTTTTCCACATCTGCCTTCAGCCGATCAAAGCATCCTGCATCCGCTCCCCTGAAGCCGTAGATGGACTGGTTGGAATCTCCGATGACAAAGAGTTCTCTCGCCTGCCTGTCCCAGGCTTTCACAAGTTCATACTGGAGAGGATCTATATCCTGGAACTCATCGATCAGCAGGCAGGTGAACTGCTTTCCAGCCGGAGTGCCGTTTACCAGAAGGCGCAGTGTCTCCAGGAGCAGGTCGTCAAAATCAAGGAGCTTCTGCTCCCGCTTTTTCTTTCTGTACAGCTCCTCCGCCCGCCGGAAGCATTCTCTGTTACTCTTCTCCCCGCTTCCGTCCGGCTCTCCCAACTCTCTCTCCCATCCCGGCATGCCCGCCTGCTTCCGGGACAGGACATCCAGGAATTTACCGCTGCCGAAGGGCAGCCCCGCCTCAGACACCGCCTCCCCGGCTATGTTTTTACACTGGGTCTCTCCTGCCAGCGAAAAATCCATTCCCTCTCTTCGCAGGAAATGCAGGCAGATACTGTGGAAGGTGCCGATCTGCAGGCCGCTGATCCGCCTGGCTCCCAGCTCTTTTTTCAGGCGCTCCCGCATTTCCCCGGCAGCCTGGTTGGTAAAGGTGACCGCTGTGATCTCAGAGGGCTTTACTTTCCTGTGCTCCAGCATATACTGGATCCGGGATACAAGCGTCCGGGTCTTCCCGGTTCCCGGCCCGGCCATGACTGCCAGATGGCGGCAGATCTTCTGCACCGCCTCCTGCTGCCCCGGATTGAGGGCCGCAGCTCTCCCTGACGTCTGGATCTCTGCCTGACTCTGATGCTGCTCTTCCGCTTCTCCTGGCTGGACAGACGCCGACTCTTCCGGCTGTCTCTTCCCCACCGTTTCCGGCTCCACACCGATCAGGCTGAAAAAATCCATCTGCCCATCTGTATTCTGGATCTCCTCTGCCGTGAAGAGCCTGACCGTGCCGTACTCCCCGTCAAAGCCCGGTATTCTCTCTACTTTTCCCTGTCTTAGCCTCATGATCCCCTGCGCGATCCGATGCCCCGCAGCCCTCTGGATCTCCTCTTGGGGGATTGTCCTCAGGATTTCAAACTCCGGTCCCAGTTTCGCCAGCATCTCTTCGTACTCTCTCTGGACTTTCCGGCTGGCAGCGGAATGTCCCAGCGAAGCGCCGATCACCTCCGGCAGCGGCACCAGACTCTCGAAAGCTGCTCCCCCCGGCTTCACATAGTTCTCCGGTCTGTCCGCCAGCTCTTCCACCCGGTGGGATACGCCGATGGTGATCTTCCTGCCGCACACCGGGCAGAGGCCGCCATACTTTTCCGTCTCAGAAGGCGTCAGACAAAGACCGCATTTCCTGTGGCCGTCCATGTGGTATTTTCCCTCCTCCGGGAAAAATTCAATGGTTCCATAAAGTCCCTTGCCTTCCTGGATGGCACGCCGCAGCCCCTGGTAGGACATCTCGATATCGAGAAGATTGGCCTCACGGCCCAGCTTGGCCGGAGAGTGGGCATCTGAGTTGGAGATGAGGTGATACCTGTCCAAAGCCGACACCCGCCAGTTCATGGGCGGGTCAGAAGAGAGCCCTGTCTCTACTGCATGGATATAGGGTGTCAGGTCCTCAAAGCACTCCTCCACCGTGTCAAAGCCGGAGAATGCTCCAAAAAGGGAAAAGTGGGGTGTCCAGATATGGGCGGGCACATAGACACTCTCCGGGCAGGTAGTAAGCAGGATCTCCAGCAGATCATGGCAGGGAAGGCCCAGGATCGGCCGCCCGTCCGAGTGTATATTGCCGATCTCCTCCAGCCTGCCTGCGATCTCCTCTGCCTCCTCCAGTCCGGGCAGGAGGATCAGGCTGTGGACTTTGCGCACGCTTCCGCCTTTTTTGTAGATGGAGCTTATTTCCCCTGTAACAACAAAACGAGGAGTCATACTGCCCCTCACTGTCTCATCCTCTATCCTGTATTCATCTTTCAGCACGTACAGCCCGTCCTCAGCAGGCTTCAATTTTTCCCTCAGTTCCTCCCGCCAGGCAGGGTGGGTAAAATCGCCGGTTCCCACAATGTGTATGCCCTTCCGCCGGGCCCACAGATCCAGATGTTCCGGTGTACAGTCCCTGCTGGTGGCCCGGGAATACCGGGAGTGTATATGAAGGTCCGCTATGTACATGATCATTCCCTCTTTCGTCATCGCCCCTGCCCGGCTCCGCGCTGCCGGTTGTCCGGGCGGGGCTTATCTTGTCTATTATAATATGGATAGCGGAAAATTACAATTCCCGGGCTGGCGCCATTGTCCAGCATCTTTTGTATGATAGACTGCCGGCCCTGTTCCAGACCTTGCTTCATACCGCTCTCCAGACCGTTTTCCCAGGCGCTCTTCATGATCGCATCGTGGTCTCTTATGGCCTTCTGCCGGGCCTCATACTCCAGCCGGGCCCTCTCGTCTGCGCTCATCCTCTCCAGCTCTCTGTATGCCTCTTCAATATATTCACTTGTCCCTGCCATTTCCTCGAACTCCTTCCGGGTCTTCCCTGCCAGGAAGCGCATCCGGCGGATGACCTCATTGTCGCTCTGCAGTTCCTCCGCAAACCGGACAAAGTCCAGGATACTCACATGGATACACTTCTTCAGCTTTTCGTAAGAATCTCCCTTGTTCAGCTGTTCTGTGTACATCTTACTCAGGTAGAACAGCGACCTGGCATCCCAGTGTTTAAACGATTCCACCTGCATTTCCATGTTGATCTGGGCCCCGTCTTCCATCATGGTGCGGACATCCAGGATCCCCAGTTTTTCATCCGGGTATTCCTGCCGCAGCGCCGTGGGAAGCAGGATCGTCTCCCGGACAGACGCCGGGTCAGCCTTCAGAAGAGCGGCGATAAAGCCTTTCCGCACTTTGGGATTGTACATCAATCCCTTAAAACACACATCCACGGTGGGAAGCATGATAAAATTGTCATCTTTTTTTGCCACAGTCTTCTCCTTTCCTGTAAGTTGCTGCAGGAAAGGGGGCTTATCTTTTTGCATATCCGGCCCGGGTCTCAAAGGCACGGCCCGCGTTTCCTGCTCTGTTCAGTTGTACAATATCGGGTCATGCCTGGAAATCAGGCTCCGAATAGATAGATGGGCGGCAGATACGCCGCCTCGACACATTTAGAATAACATAATTCAATCAGTACTGCAACAAAAAAGCCAAAATTTATCCCGGGTTTTCCCCAATCCTTCCATATACTTTCACTGCATCCAGCACATGGTAAGGCTCACTCTGGTGATCCCCCGGGGCCCCGGCCGTCACAAGGACATACTCCTTTCCGTTCACCACTGCCAGACTTGCCAGACAAAGGCCCGCCTCCTCCGTGTAGCCGGTCTTTCCTCCCAGGATCTCACCTCCCGGGACAGACGGGTCTGAAAGGCTGGCAAAGAGCGTGCTTGTCACGGTAAATCCTCCGGGGTGAAAGGCAGTGGACGCCATGGTGCAGGACCTGCTGGTAAAGGCCTGCCGAAAGACGTCATTTTGCAGGGCATACACCACAAGCCGGGCCATGTCCTTTGCCGTAGAGTAGTGCCGTCTGTCGTGGAGCCCGGTACAGTTGGTAAAATGAGTGCCCCGCATCCCCAGCTCCTGCGCCTTTTCATTCATCATCTCCGCAAAAGCGCTCTCGCTGCCTGCGATCTTCTCCGCAAAGGCCATGCAGCACTCTGCCCCGGAGGGAAGGAGCGCGCCGTAGAGGAGCTCCCGGTAGGATACCTCCTCCCCCGGCTCAAACCCGGCCATGGACGCGTTCTCCTCATAGAGCTGTCCGTAGAAATCTCCCGGCATGGTGATGGTCTCATCCAGGCCGGAGATATGCTCCAGCGCCACCACGGCGGTCATGATCTTTGTCATGGAGGCCGGATAGATACGCCTGCTCCCGCCGGATGCCCCCAGCTTCTCCCCGGTCCCGGCATCCACCAGAGCCGCCGATGTACTGTGCAGGTCCTCCAGGCAGGCGGACAGCCGTCCTCCGTCCCCGGAGCCGGGAAATCCCAGCCCCTCCATATTCATATAATTTTTCGCACCAAGCCATATGAAGATCAGCATCAGAGCCAGCAGGATAAAGGCGAGCCGGTTCCTCCTGCGTCCCCGCAGTTTTTTCTTTCTTCTGTCCATAGCATTCTCTCCCTTCTTCTGGCTCTTAATCTACCAGAGAAGGGAGAGCAGAACTTTAATATGGAGTTGTTTGATCACTAAGAAAAGATTAAGACTTTGTGAGCATCTGAAAGGATTTTCCCCGCAGCTGCGCCTAACACCAGGCCGGCAGGCGCACCTCAAACCTGGTGGTCCTCTCCTGGCTATGGGCGGCGATGCTGCCGCCGTGCTGGCTGACGATCTCCTTCGCAATGGCAAGCCCCAACCCGGACCCACCCGACTCTCCTCCGCGGGCATCGTCCAGGCGGAAGAATTTATCAAAGATCATCTCCAGCTTTTCCCCGGGTATGGTGACCCCCGTATTTTCAAAAATAATGGCAATCTCCTCCCCTTTTCTCCGGGTCCATATCTTAATGGGGGTATCCCGGTCGCTGTAGGCCGCCCCGTTCTTCAGCAGATTGTTAAAGACCCGGGCCATCTTCTCCGGGTCGGCGTAAATGTACTCCTCCTCATCCACCTCATTTTCCACTCTGTTTCCGTGCTTTTCAAGAACAGGGTAGAGCTCCTCCGTCACCTGCACAAGGAGGCTGCACAGGTTGACCCGCCGCTTCTCCAGGGGCATTTTCTGGAGGTTATACCGGGTGATGTCAAAAAATTCGTTGGTCAGCCCCTCAAGCCTCTCCGCCTTGGAGAGGGCCGTGTGCAGGTATTTTCCCCGCTGCTCTCCCGGCATATCCGGCGCCTCATCAAGGAGACTCAGATATCCGATGACCGAGGTGAGAGGCGTCTTCAGGTCGTGGGCCAGGTAGGCGATCAGGTCATCCTTCCTCCTCATCTCGTCCTCAATGACCTGTGCCTGCCGCTTCTGCTCTTCCTTCATGCTGTCCATGCTCTCCTGGGCTTCCCGCCGAATCTTCGCCGTATTTCTCTCTGTAAAAACAAAGACAAGGATGATGACGGCCGCAGCCACCACAGCCATACCCCAGAAGATGAAATTTTTCAGGGAAGGCCAGAAGATCTCCTCCCGCATGACTGTCGTCCCTGTCTGGGGATCGTACCAGGCCGGCACAGAGGTGACAAAATTTCTTGTAAACCACTCCACAAACACGCCATTGCAGACATAGTCCACAAAATCAAACAGAAAATAGAGCACAAGCAGGGACACAAGAACCCCTGCCGCCGCTTTCCAGTACTTTTTACTGCTCTTCAATTTTATAACCGCACCCCCAGACTGTCTTGATATACCTTGGATGGTCAATAGAGTCCCCCATCTTCTCCCGCAGATGCCGGATATGTACAGTGATGGTATTGTTCTTCCTGCTGTAATACTCGTCCTTCCAGATGGCGTGGAACAGCTCCTCGGAGCTGACCACGCTGCCCTTCTTCCGGCACAGGATCTCCAGCACGGAGAATTCCGTCGGCGTCAGCTTCAGGTTCTTTCCGCCAAGGGTACACTGATGGGTCCGCACATTCAGGGTGAGGCCTCCCCGGACCAGCAGGTCCTCCTCCTGGCCGGTACAGTTGTATTTCTTGCAGCGCCGCAGCTGGGCCTTTACCCGGGCCACCATCTCCAGGGGCCGGAAGGGCTTTGTGATGTAGTCGTCCGCCCCCAGTGCCAGGCCATTGATCTTGTCGATCTCCTCCCCCTTTGCGGTGAGGAAAATAACCGGGTACGTATCTTTTTTCCGTATCTCCCGGCAGACAGTGAGCCCGCTCACTCCCGGCATCATGATGTCCAGAATGGCAAGATCCGGCTTTTCCCGGCGGACCTCCTCCAGCGCCTCCTGCCCGGAATAGCACACTCTTGTCTCATAGTTCTCATTCTGCAGATAAAGGCAGACGAGATCCGCGATATCCGGTTCATCGTCTGCCACTAAAATTCTCTCGCTCATCTGTTTCTCTCCTTCCTGCCCTCCTATAAATAAAATAGGAAAGGTACCGCCTCCTGTGGGAAATGGTACCTTCATGATAGCAGGAAGACTTTAATCTTTTCCTTGCAAAATCTTAAGATTTTATAAATCCCTCTTCCCCTTCCTGTGCTTCACGCACTCTGTCAGGAGATACTCAATCTGGCCGTT
>CBJMC01400__coassemble_237_pt1 | contig 17935 bp, 14 predicted proteins | sample CBJMC01400__metabat2_low_PE_044 | metagenome-assembled genome bin CBJMC01400
ATATATTACCATTTGCAAACCGGAATTGAAGATAAAAGATTTTGAAAGGTATAAGGCTTTTTACTGCGGACTGTGCCAGGAGCTGAAGGAAAAGTACGGCATGGGAGGGCAGATGACCCTCACCTACGATATGACCTTTCTCGTCGTGCTCCTGTCTTCCCTCTATGAGTTCCAGACAGAAGAGGAGAGCCACAGGTGCAGGGTCCACCCGGCAAAGAAACAGAGGATGCTGCGGAATTTCGCGACTTCCTACGCGGCGGATATGAATCTTCTTCTTGCCTGGTATCATCTGAAAGATGACTGGGAGGATGAGAAGAAGGTATCCAGCCTGGCAGCAGGGAAACTGCTGAAGAGAAAGGCCGGCAGGATCGAGGAAACCTACAGGCGCCAGTCCCGTGTGTTTGAGGCTGCGCTTGGAGAACTGTCCCAGCTCGAGAAGGAGAAGAGCACAGATATCGACCAGACAGCCGGGTGCTTCGGGCGTCTCATGGAGGAACTGTTTGTATACAGAAAAGATATGTGGGAGCCCACCCTCCGCAGGATCGGCTTTTTTATGGGGAAATTTATCTATATAATGGATGCCTATGAGGATCTGGAGGAGGATCTGGAGAAGGGCCGCTATAATCCGCTGAGAGAGCTTCGCAAGAAGGAAGACTATGAACAGAGAGTGGGGGATATCCTCTGCATGATGATGGGAGAGTGCAGCGCAGAGTTTGAAAAACTGCCCTGCCTGACAGATATAGACATTTTGAGAAATATTCTGTATGATGGAGTGTGGAACCGATACCGGCTCATACAGAAGAAAAAACAGGAGGAGAAAAAGGGAAATGAGTAAAAATCCTTATGACGTGCTGGGGATTTCCCAGAACGCGTCGGATGATGAAGTGAAAAAGGCATACAGGGAGCTGAGTCGGAAATATCATCCGGATGCCAATGTGGACAATCCGCTGGCAGATCTGGCGGAAGAAAAATTCAAGGAAGTCCAGGAGGCATATGACGAGATCATGCGCCAGCGCTCCCAGGGAGGCAGCTCCAGCGGCGGTTTTGGCGGCGGAAGCAGGAGCTCTGCAGGCGGCGGATACAGGAATTATGGCTACCAGGGATACGGACAGCAGCAGTCCGCGGGCAGTGCCGGGGACAGCCAGCAGGATGTGGAGATGCAGGCGGCTATCAATTTTATCAACAGCAGGCGCTATCAGGACGCGCTGAATGTGCTGAACCGTATGCAGAACCGCACATCCATGTGGTACTATGCCAGCGCCTTTGCCAATGCAGGGCTGGGCAACAATGTGCTGGCAAGAGACCAGGCGGCCACAGCAGTCAACATGGAGCCAAACAATGTACAGTACCGGCAGCTGCTGAACCAGATTGAATTTAACAGCCGCAGGTATCAGAACAATCCATATGGGGGAGGCTATTACGGCTCGGGCAGCAGCTGTGGTACAGGAAATATGTGCTGTGACCTGTGTATTGCAGACCAGCTCTGTGAATGTATGGGAGGCGATCTTTGTACATGCATGTAAAGTCAAAAATGATGGCATTTGGCGGGCTTTCTCTCGCCCTGTGCATCCTTTTTATGGCGCTTGGAAGCGTTTTTGAGACGGGAACCCTGTTTTTCCTGGCCGCGTCCTCATTTTTCGTGGGGATCATGATCCGGGAAATGGGGATGAAGATGGGGCTGGCCTTTTATCTGGCGGCGGTCCTTCTCGGCTTTATCATTGCACCAAATAAATTTTATGTTGTGACCTTCGGGGCCATGGGGCTGTATATCCTGGTGATCGAGGGGGCGTGGCGGCTGCTTGCCAGAAACCCCGGCAGATTCCAGAAAAGAGGTCTGTTCTGGGGGATTAAATACCTGGTGTTCAATGTCATGTACATTCCGGCAGTTTTGTTTTTCCAGGAATTGCTGTTTTCCAGGGCGCTTACGCCGGTGATCCTTGTTGGTGTCCTTCTGGCAGGTCAGGTGGGACTGTGGATCTACGACAATGCTTATGAATATACCCAGGCTCACATCTGGAGCAGGATGCGGGGCAGGCTGCTCCGTCAGGGAGAGTCATAGATGTATAATTTCCTCTGTCTTTACAGATACTACCATTATCTACTGCAAGAAAGATAAATGGATAGAATGTAAGATGGAGGAAATTTTTATATGAAGGCAACCGGGATTGTAAGAAGGATCGATGACCTTGGGCGAGTGGTGATCCCCAAGGAGATACGAAGGACCCTCCGGATACGGGAGGGAGACCCGCTGGAGATATTCACGGACCGAGAGGGGGAGATCATCCTGAAGAAATATTCTCCCATTGGGGAACTGTCCGCCTTTGCCAGACAGTATGCGGACAGCCTGGCTCAGACAGCGGGCTGCCTTGTGTGCATCTGTGATATGGATCAGATCGTGGCCGCGGCGGGAAGCGGGAAGAAGGATTTTCAGGAGAAATATATTGCCAGGCCGCTGGAAAAGATGCTGGAAGAGAGGAAGGATATCCTTGCTGCAGAGGGGGAGAAGAAATTTGTCCGGGTCACTGGCGAGGAGGATGACGGGTGCACACAGCAGGTCATCTGCCCCATCCTCTGCGAGGGGGATGTGATCGGCGGCGTCATGATCCTGGGAAGAGACGAGAAGAGGAAGCTGGGGGAGACAGAACTCAAACTGGCCTCCTGCGCGGCAGGATTTCTGGGAAGACAGATGGAACAGTAGAAAAATTTATATGGCACTCATAATCCGTCTGGGCGTTTCATATCCATTAGATAGGAAATAACTGGACAAGGAGAAAGAGAATATGGATAAAAAAGCCGGAAAAGAAACAAAGATACTGTGGGTCCTCAAAGCCCTGCTGCTTTCCTACGTGGTGACAGGAGCCCTTCTCCTTCTGCTGGCCCTTTTGCTGTACAGGCTGCAGCTGGATGAACAGGCGGTGTCGGCGGGGATCGTGGCCGTCTATATCGTGGCCACGCTGATCGGTGGGATGGCAGCGGGGAAAATGGCGAAGTCGAGACGGTTTCTGTGGGGGCTTGTGACAGGCGCTTTATATTTCGTTCTGCTCATCCTCATCACCCTGGGCGTGTACAGAACACTGGACGGCAGCGGCATTCACATGGTCACAACCTTTGTTCTGTGCGCCGGGGGCGGCATGATCGGGGGTATGATCTCCTAGAAGGCGCGCAAAAGCGAATATCCGGGATAGCTTAAAAGCTGAAAAAATACTTCCAAAACAGTAAGCCTTGTGCTATAATAGCAGAAGTCAAAGATGCGAAGGAGGATGTACAAGATGAAACATGTAAAGACATTAAATACACAGACACTGACAAACACAATGAAAAAAGGCGGCTGCGGAGAATGTCAGACATCATGCCAGTCTGCCTGCAAGACTTCCTGCACAGTAGGAAATCAGACATGTGAACAGAAGAAATAACGGATCGCAATTAAAAAAGAATCTGTTGAGGGGGCAGCGGCTTTCGGCCGCTGTTTCTTGTGGTATGGGAAAAAAGAAAATAGAAAGGGGTATCTGAAGTGATACATCAGTACCGTAATAATGGGTATAACATTGTCCTGGATGTGAACAGCGGGGCTGTGCATGTGGTGGATGAACTCTGCTATGATGTCATTGCCCATCTTGCTGCCGGGGAGGAGCCGGACGAGGCAGCCCTGGACAGGCCGGAGACGCTGGAGGGACTTCTGGCGGCGCTGAAAGACAGATATAAAGAAGAAGAGATCCGGGAGGCCCTGGAGGATGTAAAGGAACTGACCCGGGAGGGAAGACTCTTTACCAGAGATGTGTTTGAACCGATGATCGATCAGGTGAAGCAGAGGAAGACAGTGGTCAAGGCGCTGTGCCTCCATATTGCCCACGACTGCAACCTGGCATGCAAATACTGCTTTGCGGAGGAGGGCGAGTACCACGGCCGCCGCGCTCTCATGAGCTATGAGGTGGGGAAGAAGGCCCTGGATTTCCTCATCGCTTCTTCCGGAAACCGCAGAAACCTGGAGGTGGACTTCTTCGGCGGCGAGCCGCTTATGAACTGGCAGGTAGTCAAGGACCTGGTAGCCTACGGCCGGGAGCAGGAGAAGATACATAACAAACATTTCCGCTTTACTGTGACTACAAACGGAGTGCTCTTAAACGATGAGATCCAGGATTTCATCAACAAGGAGATGGACAATGTGGTTCTCAGCCTGGACGGGCGTAAAGAGATCAACGACAATATGCGTCCTTTCCGGAACGGCAAAGGCAGCTATGACCTGATCGTTCCCAAGTTCCAGAAGCTGGCGGACAGCAGAAACCAGGAGAGATACTATGTCCGGGGCACGTTCACAAGGAACAACCTGGATTTCTCCAACGACGTCCTGCATTTTGCGGATCTTGGATTTAAGCAGATGTCCATCGAGCCTGTGGTGGGGGACGAGTCTGATCCCTACGCCATCCGTGAGGAGGACATTCCGAAGATCTGTGAAGAGTACGACCGTCTTGCAAAGATTATGATCGAGAGAGAAAAGGAAGGCAAAGGATTCAACTTCTTCCATTTTATGATCGACCTGGAGGGAGGACCCTGCGTGTCCAAGAGGCTGTCCGGCTGCGGATCCGGCACAGAGTACCTGGCTGTGACGCCCTGGGGCGATCTGTATCCCTGCCATCAGTTTGTGGGGCAGGAGGAATTCCTCATGGGAAATGTGGATGAGGGGATCACCCGGCCGGAGATTGCAGATGAGTTCCGGGGATGCAGCGTGTATTCCAAGGATAAATGCAGGGACTGTTTCGCAAAATTCTACTGCAGCGGTGGCTGTATGGCCAACGCCTACAACTTCCACGGGACCATTCACGAGGCTTATGACATCGGATGCGAGATGCAGCGCAAGAGAGTGGAGTGCGCCATCATGATGAAGGCAGCGCTGGCAGACGCGTCTGATGAAAGATAAAATGCAATAAAAAGAAAAGAGGATGTAGATCATGAACAAGAAAAAAGGCGTACTGAGCCTGATCCTGACAGCAGCTCTGATCATACTTCTTGCCTATACCTGTATCGTCGGCTTCGGCCCCACAGGCACGGGAGCTGCAAAAAATATTAAGCTTGGCCTGGATCTGGCGGGAGGTGTCAGCATCACCTACCAGGTGAAGGATGAAAATCCGACAGATGAGCAGATGAGCGATACGATCTATAAGCTCCAGAGACGTGTGGAGCAGTACAGTACAGAGGCAACTGTCTACCAGGAGGGAGACGACAGGATCAGTATCGAGATCCCCGGCGTGACAGACGCCAACGCCATCCTGGAAGAGCTGGGACAGCCGGGAAACCTGGAGTTCCAGACATCTGACGGCGAGACGGTCCTTACCGGCGCCGATGTGGCTACCGCTTCAGCAAGATCCGGACAGGATGATATGGGAAACACGGAGTACACTGTGGAGCTGGATCTGACAGATGAAGGAGCCCAGAAGTTTGCCGATGCAACAGAGGCCAATGTGGGCAACCAGATCGCTATCATCTATGATGGAGAGACTATCAGCAGCCCGGTTGTCAACGAAGCCATCACAGGCGGAACAGCCTACATTACAGGTGACTTTACATACGAGGAGGCAGAGAACCTGGCGTCCACTATCCGTATCGGTGGCCTTCAGCTCGGGTTGGAGGAGCTGCGCTCCAACGTGGTGGGAGCCCAGCTTGGCGAGCAGGCTGTCAGCACAAGCGTGCAGGCCGGAGCCGTGGGACTTGCCCTTGTATTTGTTTTTATGTGCTTTGTGTACCTGCTTCCGGGTCTGGCATCCAGCCTTGCGCTTCTGATTTATACAGGCATCGTGCTGGTGATCCTGAATGCCTTTAATGTGACCCTGACCCTTCCGGGTATTGCGGGTATCATCCTTGGCATCGGTATGGCCGTGGATGCCAACGTCATCATCTTTGCCCGTGTGAAGGAGGAGATGACAAAGGGAAAGAGCGTGAGAAATTCGCTGAAAGCTGGATTCCACAAAGCCATGTCTGCCATCATAGACGGAAATGTGACTACCCTGATCGCGGCGGCTGTGCTTTGGTTCCGGGGAAGCGGAACTGTCAAGGGATTTGCCCAGACGCTGGCCATCGGTATCATCGTGTCCATGTTCACAGCCCTTGTGATCACAAGGATGATCGTGTACGCTTTCTATGCGGTGGGCATTCGCAGCGAGAAGCTGTACTACCGTCCGAGAAAGCAGAGAGAGCCCATCAATTTTGTGGGGAAAAAGGCCATTTTCTTCGCTATCTCTCTGATCCTTATCGTGGCCGGCTTTGGAGTGGCAGGATACAATGCGGCCAGAGGAAACGGGGCCATGAACTACAGCCTGGAGTTCCAGGGAGGTACGTCCACGAATGTAACCTTCAATGAAGATTACAGCATTGAAGAGATCGACGACCAGATCATTCCTGTTGTGGAGGAAGCCACAGGGGACCGCAATGTGCAGGCCCAGAAAGTGGCGGTCAGCAACCAGATCATCTTCAAGACCACCACGCTGGATCTGGATACCCGCGAGGCGCTGAATCAGGCCATGGTGGACAATTTCCAGGCGGATGAGTCGCTGATCACATTTGAGAATATCAGCTCCACAGTCAGCAGCGAGATGCGTATGGACGCCATTGTGGCGGTTATCACTGCCACGGTTCTGATGCTCCTTTACATCTGGTTCCGGTTCAAGGATATCCGCTTTGCAACAAGCGCTGTCCTGGCACTGCTCCACGATGTGCTGATCGTGGCTCTGTTCTACGCGGTGGCAAGGATTTCCGTGGGCAACACATTTATTGCCTGCATCCTGACCATTTTCGGATACTCCATCAATGCCACCATCGTCATTTTCGACCGTATTCGTGAGGAGCTGAAGCTGTCGCCGAAAAATGAGGCTCTTGACAGCATTGTAAACAGGAGTATCACCCAGACGCTGACAAGAAGCATCTATACATCGCTTACAACATTTATCACTATTGCAGTGCTCTTTGTCATGGGTGTAAGCTCCATCCGTGAGTTTGCCCTGCCGCTGATGGTGGGTGTTGTGTGCGGAGCTTACTCTTCTGTATGCATTACAGGCTCCCTGTGGTATGTGATGAAGACAAAGATCGGCGGAAAGAAGAAAGCGGCAGAGAAGACAGGAAAGAAGAAAAAATAATTTATAGAAGACAAAGAAGGGGTGTGCGGCTGGCCGCATGCCCCTTTTTGGACAGGGCGTTTTAGTGTGGAAATAAGACGAGGGAGTGTGCGAAGGAGAGAAATGGGATGAAAGAACGCTGGGTTTTGCTTAGAAAAGGTGCGGATTTTGCCGGGATCGGAAAGAAGTTTCACATCAGTCCCAGGCTCGCCTGCCTGATCCGCAACAGGGATATTGTGGGGGACGAACAGATAGAAAACTATCTCTACGGCACCATAGCTGACTTGGGTGACGGGATGCTGATGAAAGATATGGACCGGGCGGTGGAGATCCTGATGGAGAAGATCCGGGAGAGTGCGCCGATCCGCATTATAGGGGATTACGACATTGACGGCGTCTGTGCCACTTACATCCTTCTGGAAGGGCTGAAGGGACTGGGGGCTGTAGCGGACACGGACATACCGGACAGGATTACAGACGGGTACGGCCTGAACAGGCATCTGATCGACCGGGCTTTTGAGGCGGGGACAGACACCATCATCACCTGTGACAACGGCATTGCGGCCGCAGAGGAGATCGCTTACGGGAAAGGGCTGGGGATGACTGTGATCGTGACGGATCACCACGAGGTGCCCTTTGATGAGGAGGACGGAGAAAAGAAGTATCATTTGCCGCCGGCGGATGCGGTGGTGGATCCAAAGCGGACGGACTGCTCTTATCCATTCAAGGGACTGTGCGGTGCGGCTGTGGCCTACAAACTGATGGAGGCGCTCTATGAGGCCATGGGGAAGGACTCCTCAGATATCGACTATCTGATGGAGGAGGTGGCTTTCGCTACAGTGGGGGATGTGATGGATCTGACCGGGGAGAACCGGATCTTTGTCCGGCAGGGGCTGGAGATGCTGCAGTCCACTTCCAATCTGGGGCTTCGCGCCCTTATGGAGTGTACAGGCATTGACAGAAAGGCGGTCAATAGCTACCACATAGGGTTTGTGCTGGGCCCCTGCCTGAATGCCAGCGGCAGGCTGGACACAGCCAAGCGGGCGCTGGCTCTTCTTGAAGCCGGGTCAAAGCAGGAGGCAGATGTGCTGGCCGGGGACTTGAAGGCTCTCAATGACAGCAGAAAAGAGATGACGGAAGAGGCGGTGCGCCAGGCGGCAGAGCAGGTGGAACACGCAGAGGCGGGCCGTCAGAAGGTGCTGGTGCTCTATCTGCCGGACTGCCACGAGAGCCTTGCGGGGATCGTGGCGGGCAGGATCCGGGAGAGATACTGCCGGCCGGTCTTTGTCATCACCGACAGCGGGGAAATGGCAAAAGGGTCAGGACGCTCCATTGAGGCCTACCATATGTATGAAGAGATGAACAAGTGCAGAAATCTTTTCGTGAAGTTTGGGGGACACAAGCTGGCCGCCGGGCTGACTCTGAAGAAAGAAAATATTGAGAAATTCCGACAGGACATCAATGCAGTGTGCACGCTGACGGAGACAGATATGACAGAGAAGGTGTCCATAGATATGCAGATGCCATTTTCCTGTGTGACGGAGGAGCTGCTGGAAGAGCTGAAACTGCTGGAGCCCTTTGGGAAAGGCAACACAAAGCCGGTGTTTGCAGAGAAAAATGTCTCCATTGTCTCCTGCCGTCTCATCGGTAAAAATCGGAATATGCTGCGGATGCGGCTCTGTGACGGGGCCGGCACGGACATGGATGCTGTGTATTTCGGGGATGCCGTTGGATTCCTGGAGGAAGTGGGGGAAAGATACGGAAAGACGGTGCGGGATCATTTTTTTGAGGACGGATACCGTCGCATCCGGCTTTCTGTCACCTATTACCCGGGTGTAAACGAATATATGGGGCAGAAAACCATGCAGATTGTTGTCACCCACTATCAAATTGTTTGAAAAAACAGAAAATAGATGATATACTAAAGAATAACATTTTATTGACAGTTGATCTGAAGGAGGCAGTAAGGATGAAGCCAATAGAAGAATATGTGGTCAGTATACCGGATTTTCCTGAACGGGGAGTGATCTTCAGAGATGTGACCAGCGTGCTCCAGGATGCGGAGGGTCTGCATCTTGCGATTGACAAGATGCAGGAGAAGCTGGATGGAATAGATTTTGACGTGGTGGCAGGCCCTGAATCGAGAGGGTTCATTTTCGGGGTTCCCATTGCTTATAATATGAAGAAACCTTTTGTGCCGGTGCGCAAGAAAGGGAAACTTCCAAGAGAGACAGTATCCATTGAGTATGAGCTGGAGTACGGCACTGCTTCCATTGAGATGCACAAGGACTCTATAAAACCAGGACAGCGGGTGGTCATCATCGATGATCTGATCGCCACCGGCGGGACTACGGAAGCCATCATCAAGCTGATCGAGGGGATGGGCGGCGAAGTCGCCAGGATCATTTTCCTCATGGAGCTTGCCGGACTGAAGGGCCGGGAGAGGCTGAAAGACTATGACGTGGACTCTGTGATCATTTATCCCGGAAAGTAAGAGGCGGCAGACAGGTGGGAACAGAGCAGCAGAGAATAAAGAGAAGGAGGAGGGAACAGATATGGCAGTAATGACTTATGAATCGGACAGTAAAAACCGTATTGCGCCCGAATCTATTATGGAAAATCAGATGCTGGGGCTGGAGATTGTGGATGGCCATGCAGTGAAGTCTCCGGAGGATTACCAGGACCCGGAGCAGCTGTACCAGATGCTGATCGCCCGGATCCGAAAGTACCATCCATCGACAGATGTTTCCATGATAGAGAAGGCGTTTACGCTGGCAAAAGAAGCTCATAACGGGCAGTGCCGAAAATCCGGTGAGCCCTATATCATACATCCTCTCTGGGTGGCTATTATCCTGGCAGATCTGGAGATGGACAAAGAGACCATTGTGGCGGGTATGCTCCATGATGTGGTGGAGGATACGGCCGTGACAGACGAGCAGATCCGGCAGGAGTTCGGCGAGGAAGTGGCCCTTCTCGTGGATGGCGTCACTAAGCTGGGACAGCTGTCCTACTCCTCCGATAAGCTGGAGGTGCAGGCGGAAAATCTGCGTAAGATGTTCCTGGCCATGGCGAAGGATATCCGGGTCATTATCATCAAGCTGGCAGACCGGCTCCACAACATGAGAACACTCCAGTTTATGCGCCCGGAGAAGCAGAAAGAAAAGGCCAGGGAGACCATGGACATCTATGCGCCCATTGCGCAGAGGCTCGGTATTTCCAAGATCAAGACAGAGCTGGATGACTTGGCTTTGAAGTATTCTCAGCCGGAAGTGTTTTATGATCTGGTGGATCAGATCAATGCCAGAAAGACGGAGAGGGAAGAGTTTGTCCAGCAGATCGTAGAGGAAGTATCCCAGCACATTAAAAATGCGGGGATCAAAGCAGAGATTAATGGCCGGGTGAAGCATTTCTTCAGCATTTATAAGAAGATGGTGAACCAGGATAAGACAGTGGATCAGATCTACGATCTATTTGCTGTGCGTATCATTGTGGACTCGGTGAAGGACTGCTATGCGGCCCTCGGCGTGATCCATGAGATGTATACGCCTATCCCGGGGAGATTTAAGGACTATATTGCCATGCCCAAGGCAAATATGTATCAGTCTCTCCACACGACGCTGATGAGTTCTGTGGGCCAGCCTTTTGAGATACAGATCCGTACCCAGGAGATGCACAAGACGGCTGAGTACGGTATTGCCGCCCACTGGAAATACAAAGAGTCCAATGATGGGAAGAAGAACGTGAAGGCCCAGGAGGAGGAGAAGCTCAACTGGCTCCGCCAGATCCTGGAGTGGCAGAGGGATATGTCAGACAACAGGGAATTCCTCAGCATGCTCAAGGGGGACCTGGATCTTTTTGCGGAGGAAGTATACTGTTTTACTCCGGATGGAGATGTCAAGAGCCTGCCAAACGGTTCCACACCGGTGGATTTTGCTTACGCCATCCACAGTGCGGTGGGCAACAAGATGGTGGGGGCCAGAGTCAACGGCAAGCTGGTAAATATTGACTATAAGATCCAGAACGGTGACAGGATTGAGATCCTCACTTCCCAGAATTCCAGGGGACCCAGCCGGGACTGGCTGAATATTGTCAAGAGCACCCAGGCCAAGAACAAGATCAACCAGTGGTTTAAGAAGGAATTTAAGGAGGACAATATCGTCCGGGGCAAGGAGCTCATTGCCAGCTATTGTAAGACTAAGACCATTAATCTGACCAACATCATGAAACCCAAGTACCAGGAGGTTGTTCAGAAGAAATACGGTTTCCGGGACTGGGATTCTGTGCTGGCTGCCATCGGCCACGGCGGATTGAAGGAGGGCCAGGTGGTCAACCGGCTTATGGAGGAGTACAGCAAAGAGCACAAGCAGGAGATCACAGATGAGGTGGTATTGGAAAAGGTGGCTGAAGCTGCCAGAAATAAGGTCCATATCGCCAAGTCAAAGAGCGGCATTGTGGTGAAGGGCATCGATGACATGGCTGTCCGGTTCTCCAGATGCTGCAATCCGGTGCCCGGGGATGAGATCGTGGGATTTGTCACAAGGGGAAGAGGGCTTTCCATCCACCGGACGGACTGCGTCAACATGCTGCATCTGACGGATGCAGAGCGGGCCCGGCTCATCGACGTAGAGTGGGAGAGCGAGGTGGCTGAGGAAGAGGGCGGCCAGTATCTTGCTGAGATCAAGATGTACGCTTACGACCGCCAGGGACTTCTCATGGAGATCTCCAAGATCTTCACCGAGGCGAAGCTGGATGTAAAATCTCTGAATGTGCGCACCAGCAAAAAGGGAACTGCCACGATTGAGGCGGGATTTATCGTGCACGGACGGGAGGAACTCTCAGCGGTGTCCAAGAAGCTGCAGCAGCTGGACGGTATCATTGATATTGAGAGAGCGGCAGGGTAGAGGATGCCGGAAAACCTGATATAGATACACGATACACGGAGAATATACACAGAGGTATAGACAGAGTATGAAAATAGAAAAATTTGTCACAGGTATCATCAGCACAAACTGTTATCTTGTCATCAACGAGGAGACAAAGCAGACGGTTGTCATTGACCCGGCGGCCTGTCCCTCTTATCTGATGGGACACATCAAAAGCGAAGGACTGCAGGTGGAGGCTATTCTTCTCACCCACGGTCATTTCGACCATATTATGGGAATCGGCGACCTGCGCAAAGAGTTTCCGGTTCCGGTGTATGCCCACGAGGGAGACCGGGAGACTCTTCTGGATCCGTCTTTGAACCTGTCTATCAGCTACACAGACGGCTATACTTTTGACGGGGCTACCTATGTGCGGGACGGACAGACGCTGGAGCTGGCGGGAGCGTCCTTCCAGGTGATCCACACGCCGGGACACACCCCGGGCGGCGTCTGCTATTACCTGGAGAACGAGAAGGTGTTGTTCAGCGGCGACACTCTGTTCCAGAACTCAGTGGGCCGCACAGACTTCCCCAACAGCAGCATGTCGGATCTGATCCGGTCTCTCCGTGAAAAGGTCATGGCGCTGCCGGATGATGTGAAAGTGTACCCGGGTCATATGGGAGAGACTACAATCGGGCACGAGAGAAAGCATAATCCGTTTATTTAACGCAATTCCGGACGTAATACTTTTTAAAAGTATTACGTCCGGAATTGCGTCAACCCCCGTGTAATTGTGCATCGTGTCTGGTGCAACATACACAATAGGAAGGATGGACATACAAGATCATGATTTTTTTGAGCTGCAGCAACGACATGTATACATACAATACTTATCACCTTGCCAAGGCGTTTTTCCCGGAGGAGGATGTGCAACAGAATGTATCAGAGGAGATGGAAGATGTCTTTCGGATCACCTTCCCGGACGGCAGTGTCTTTGTGGTGAAGAAGGAGGATATCCCGGCGGAAGAGGACAGGAGCCGGAAAAAGTACGCTGTGGACGTGGCGCTCTATAAGGCCTGCAGAGAGTACACAGGAAAGGAGCTTGCCTGGGGGATCCTGACAGGCGTGCGCCCCACCAAGATCGCCATGCAGAAGCAGGAGCAGGGAATGGATGAGGAGTCCTTTGTAAAATGGTTCGGGGAGGATTCTCTTGTGAGCCCCGGGAAGGCTGCCCTTGCCTGGCAGATTGCCGGCCGTGAGAAGAAGATCCTGGGGCGGCTGGACTACCGCGACGGCTACAGTCTCTACGTGGGTATTCCTTTCTGCCCCTCTGTGTGCAGCTACTGCTCTTTCAGCTCCGGCCCCATTGATCTGTGGAAGGATCATGTGGAGGATTACCTGGGGGCACTGATGAAGGAGCTGGAGTGGATCGGGCAGAGAGCAGGGCGTCAGGGAAAGAAGCTGAACACGGTCTACATTGGCGGCGGTACCCCCACTACGCTGAGTGAGGAGCAGCTTGAGCGGCTGTTGTCCTGCATCGACCGCTGCTTTTCCCGGGAGCATCTGCTGGAGTACACGGTGGAGGCGGGACGCCCGGACAGCATCACGGAAGGGAAGCTGAAAGTGCTCCGGGCTCACGGCATCACCCGCATCTCCATCAATCCCCAGACCATGCAGCAGAAGACGCTGGATCTCATCGGGAGACGGCACACGGCCCGGGAGATCGAGGAGAGCTTTTACATGGCACGGAGCCTTGGGTTTGACAATATCAATATGGATCTCATTGCCGGGCTGCCGGGGGAGACGTCCGCTGACATGGCGGACACGCTGGAGAAGATCAGCGCCATGGGGCCGGACAGCCTGACGGTCCATTCCCTTGCCATCAAGCGGGCGGCAAAGATGGGGCAGGAGAAGAGTACCACAGGCAGCATCGCGTCTCTTGCCGGGGATCCGGCGGCGATGGCCCGGGAGTTGTCCGCCATGATCGAGGAAGCCTACGGGGCGGCGCGCGGCATGGGACTTTTCCCATACTACCTGTACCGTCAGAAGAATATTGCCGGCAATTTTGAAAATGTTGGCTTTGCAAAGGTTGACAAAGCGGGAATTTACAATATACTTATTATGGAAGAAAAACAGACCATTATTGCTGCGGGAGCAGGTTCATCCACCAAGATCCTGCTGGATGAACCTATCATTGTTCCGGGCAGCAGACATGGCAGAAAGACAACACTTGTGCGGGTGGAAAATGTAAAAAATATCAGAGACTACATCACCCGTATTGATGAAATGATAAATCGAAAAGGAGAATGGTTATGGCGCTGAAGAAAAAGCCAGTCACGGGCATGAAGGATATTCTGCCCCGTGAGATGGAGATCAGGGATTACGTGATCCAGATGATCAAGGATACTTACAAAACCTACGGATTCATGTCCATGGAGACTCCCTGTGTGGAGCACATCGAAAATCTGTGCAGCAAACAGGGCGGGGACAATGAAAAACTGATCTTCAAGATCCTGAAAAGAGGAGAAAAGCTGAAAATAAAGGAAGCCCAGGAGGAGATGGACGTGGTGGACGGAGGACTCCGCTACGATCTGACAGTGCCTCTGGCCAGGTACTACTCCAACCATTCCAACGAGCTCCCATCCCCCTTCAAAGCCCTGCAGATCGGAAATGTATGGCGGGCTGACCGTCCACAGAAAGGGCGTTTCCGCCAGTTCGTGCAGTGCGATATCGATATTCTGGGAGAGGCCGGCAACCTGGCTGAGATTGAGCTGATCCTTGCCACCACGGCCATGCTTGGAAAGATGGGATTTGAAAATTTCACGGTCTGCATCAATGACCGGAATATCCTGAAGGCCATGGCTGCCTACAGCGGATTTGCAGAGAAAGACTATGACGAGGTCTTCATCATCCTGGACAAGATGGACAAGATCGGCCCCGAAGCCGTGGCCCAGGAACTGATGGAGCTTGGCTACACAAGGGAAAATGTGGACACCTACCTTCGGCTCTTTGACGAGACGCCGGGAGACGTCAGAGGCATCCGCTACTTGAAGGAAAAGCTGGGAGAGTATCTCAGCGATGAGACGGCAGAGAACATGGAGATGATCATGTCCAGCGTGGAGACTGCGAAGGAAGCGGAATTCAAGATCCGTTTCACCCCCACCATGGTGCGCGGGCAGTCCTACTACACAGGCACTATCTTCGAGGTGGTCATGGATGACTTCGGCGGTTCCGTGGCAGGTGGAGGCCGCTACGACAAGATGATCGGGAAATTTACAGGGCAGGATACACCGGCCTGCGGATTTTCCATCGGCTTTGAGCGCATCGTCATGTTGCTTCTGGAGAACGGTTACCAGGTTCCTTCAAAAGGGGAGAAAAAGGCATATCTCATGGAGAAAAACATGCCGAAGGAAGGCGTGCTCAAGGTACTCTCCCTGGCAAAAGAGGACAGGAAGGCCGGAAAACAGGTGCTGGTGGCCAACATGAAGAAAAATAAAAAGTTCCAGAAGGAGCAGCTTACTGAGGAAGGATACGACACCATCATTGACTGCTACGCAGACTCAGTAGACAGATTATAATAAAGATATAATGAAAAAGGAGAAGAGAAAATGGCAGAGTCAATGCAGGGCTTAAAGAGAACCCACCGCTGCGGGGAACTGTCCGCTGCCAACATCGGCGAGACAGTCACCATCATGGGCTGGGTGCAGAAAAACAGGAATAAAGGAGGTCTCGACTTTGTAGATGTGAGAGACCGGTCCGGTATCATACAGGCAGTGTTTGAGGAGGGCAAGACAGACAGCGCCCTTCTTGAAAAAGCGGCAAAACTCCGTGCGGAGTATGTAGTTGCCATTGTGGGCAAAGTGGAGAAACGTTCCGGCGCTGTCAACACAAACATCGCCACCGGGGAGATCGAGATCATCCCGGAGGAACTGAGAGTGCTGTCTGAGGCGGAGACCCCTCCCTTCCAGGTGGAAGAAAACTCAAAGACAAAAGAAGAAGTGCGTCTTAAATACCGCTATCTGGATCTGCGCAGACCGGACATGCAGAGAAACCTGCTGATGAGAAGCCAGGTGGCCACACTGACCCGCCAGTTCCTTGCAGAAGAGGGATTTCTTGAGATAGAGACGCCGGTTCTTGTGGGAAGCACACCGGAGGGAGCCAGAGATTACCTTGTGCCAAGCCGTATCCACCACGGGCATTTCTACGCGCTGCCTCAGTCTCCCCAGCTTTTCAAGCAGCTTCTCATGTGCTCCGGATGCGACCGCTATTTCCAGCTTGCAAAATGCTTCCGGGACGAGGACCTGCGGGCAGACCGTCAGCCGGAGTTTACCCAGATCGACATGGAGCTTTCCTTCGTGGATGTGGATGATGTGATCGACGTCAATGAGCGCCTTCTGGCAAAACTGTTCCATGAGGTGCTGGGCGTGGAAGTATCCCTTCCGATCCAGAGAATGACATGGCAGGAGGCCATGGACCGCTACGGTTCCGACAAGCCGGACATCCGCTTTGGCATGGAACTGAAAGATGTGACAGAGACTGTAAAAGACAGTGAATTTGTTGTCTTTAAGAACGCTATTGAAAACGGCGACACGGTCCGGGGTATCAACGCCAAGGGACAGGGCGCCATGCCGAGAAAGAAAATCGACAAGCTGGTATCTTTTGCAAAGGACTTCGGCGCAAAAGGACTTGCCTACATTGCCATCCAGGAGGACGGCACAGTGAAATCCTCTTTTGCCAAATTCATGACAGAAGAGGAGATGAAAGCCCTTATCCAGGCCATGGAGGGAGAGAACGGTGACCTTCTTCTCTTTGCGGCTGACAAAAATAAAGTTGTCTGGGATGTGCTGGGCAACCTGAGACTTGAGCTGGCCCGCCAGATGGACCTCCTGGACAAAAATGAGTACAAATTTATCTGGATCACCGAGTTCCCGCTCCTTGAGTGGAATGAGGACGAAAACCGCTACACAGCCATGCATCACCCGTTCACCATGCCTATGGAGGAGGATCTTAAGTACCTTGACACAGATCCTGGCAGGGTGCGTGCAAAAGCCTACGATATCGTGCTGAACGGCAATGAGATCGGCGGCGGAAGTGTCCGGATCTTCAACCCGGAAATCCAGAGCAAAATGTTCGAGGTGCTTGGATTTACGCCGGAGAGAGCGCAGGAGCAGTTCGGCTTCCTTCTGACTGCCTTCAAGTACGGTGTGCCGCCTCACGCAGGACTGGCCTACGGACTGGACCGCCTTGTCATGCTTATGGCAAAAGAGGACAGCATCCGCGACGTGATCGCCTTCCCCAAGGTGAAAGACGCCTCAGATCTTATGACAGAAGCACCTACACTGGTTGACCAGAAGCAGCTGGACGAGCTGGGACTGGCTATTGTGGAGGAAGAAGAGAATTAGTTTTCCGGTTGGATAATAGAACAGCAGGGATATCTCGTGACAGAGATGTCCCTGCTGCTTTGTGATGATGGGAGATCCTGAGCGGTGCGCGTGGAGAGTGATACAAAAAACGGAAACCTGTTATACAGATTTCCGTTCTTTTTAGAGCGACAGACGGGGCTCGAACCCGCGACCCCGACCTTGGCAAGGTCGTACTCTACCAACTGAGCCACTGTCGCATTTGTTTATTTTGTTCACTCGGAACAAAAAATAATATACTACAGGAATTAGAAAAAGTCAATACTTTTTTGGGAAAATATTTTATCTGCTCTGGGAGAGCTGGAGAAAGAAAAAAGACACAGCATACAAAGCTGTGTCTTCTAAAAGAGCGACAGACGGGGCTCGAACCCGCGACCCCGACCTTGGCAAGGTCGTACTCTACCAACTGAGCCACTGTCGCATTTCTCTGTTCTGTTTTCTCAGAACAAAAATTACTATACTATATGTTTGGGGAAATGTCAACAACATTTTTGAAAAAATTATTTTTCTGGAGCACTGCCCTAAAGTGTGCTATACTTTACCCCATGAA
>CBJMC01400__coassemble_1260_pt1 | contig 16014 bp, 12 predicted proteins | sample CBJMC01400__metabat2_low_PE_044 | metagenome-assembled genome bin CBJMC01400
GTCACACCCAGCCTGTCCGCCAGGTCTTTCTGTGTCATCTTCTTCTTTTTTCTGCAGGCTGCAATGTATCTTCCTGTCTTTTCGTGATCCATGCCGTCCTCTCCCTTCGCTGTTTTCGTTCTTATCATACCCCGCCGGGGAAAATCTGGCAATATACGCAGGGAAGAGCGGGAGTCCACGGATCGTGGAACTGCCTGCTCTTCCCTGTTTTTCAGCCCTTCGGTCTTTTTATCTTCTATTCACCGTCCTCCTGTCCGGCCAGCTCTCCGTACCAGGAGAGGGTGGTCTCCTCCTGACGGCTGTTAACGAACACGGTCATGTCGTCAAGCCGTATCTCCAGGATGGGCTCGCAGCCTGTGTACAGGAACATCATGCATCTCCCTGTCTCCTTTCCCCGGAAGTGTCCCACCTGGTACTCCTCTGTGCTGCCTCCGTTCGTCCTTGTAAAATGCTCCTCAGGCATACTGTCCAGGAGCTCCACAGACTGTATCTCATCTCTGCCAAAGGAGCAGTCGTACCCCGCCGCCTCAAAGGTAAAGGTGTCTCCTTCCTGTGTGAATACCACCTCCACGTTGACAAAATCTGACAGGAGCACCGCAGTCCAGACCATTCCGCCCAGGATGACGGCCGCCAGGACTCCCGTGATCACCTTGGCCGCCGGCCGCCCGTAGTTCATGGACATGTTCATGCTGTTGAACCTGTCCTGGACGAGGAGATGCCGGTCGCCTGGATTGTTGTACCAGCCCTTCTTCCAGTACTCGTCGTCGTCAATGTAGCAGGCGGAGGTGTCCGCCTCCAGCACCTCCCGCCGTTTCCCCACGGACAGCCCCAAGGGAAGGAGAAGGGCGGCTGCCGCCAGGAATATAAGACCTGTGTAAATGGCATACACAGCTCCCGGAAGGTCCGGGCCGTACCGGTAATAGGCGATGGCCATGAAGATCCAGGAGACGCCGTTTACCCAGGAGGCATATACGAGCCCCTCGGTCCAGGACCGCTTCGTCAGCTGGTTGGCCGCCAGATTGATCTGGCTGTCCTCGCTGTACACCCGGTTGGGGCGGCGCTCTACTCCCACATGCATGGCCAGGAAGAGCAGGCAGAGCCCCACGCCGGTCCCGTAGAGCAGCCAGAAGGGCCAGGCCTCCGGGGCGGCCACCTGGAATTTCCTCTCCGCCGCGTCCACGAAATACACTGTAGCCGCAGTCAGGACAAGGATGGGCAGATGCCATTTCCAGTCGAGGGCCAGCCTCGAAGAAGCCGCCGAAACGGCCGTGTCGACGCGCACGATCTTCCTGCTCCTCTCGTCCATCCATCCGTTCTCCAGCTTCAGCCGGTACATCCGCCTGTGTGGAATGATAATAAGATACTCAAGACCGCACACATACTCCAGCAGCCAGACCATCCACACGATGAGAAAGGCCATGTAATCCAGAAAGCAGACAAAGCATATGAGAAAGCTGGCCGCCAGATTGATCCGGTGGAATAAGGTCCAGCTTTTCCTGTGCTTTTCACAGAGCTCCCGCACCCGGGGATGTTGGATACAGGTGGCCGGAATGTGGACCCCCAGCACCATCCCCTCCCGGTACTCCCACAGGTTTCCGTAGGAATACTGGCAGAGAGGGACAATGATCAGATTACAGACCAGAAAAATAAAAAACATGGCAATGTTCATCCCTTACCCCTCACTTTCCGCCGGGTGCATGCTGGCAAACATAGCCTCGCATATACCCAGGAACTCATCCTTTTCCATTCCCTTCAGGCAGGCCTCCGCCGACAAAAGCTCCAGCTCTGCCTCCAGCTTTTCCCGGAACCTGCCTTCCGCCTGCCCGGCCGGCAGGACCGTGGCTCCCTTACGCCTGTCGATCTCGATAAAGCCCTCCGCCTTCAGGATCTGGTAGGTCTTGTTGACCGTCATAGTGTTGACCCCCGCGTCCCGGGCCATCTGCCTCACAGAAGGAAGGGACTCCCCGGCCCGCAGCTCTCCTCTGCCTATCCCTGTGACGATCTGGTTTCGGAGCTGCACGTAAATCGGGGTATCACTGCTCATATCCAGTGAAATGATCATGGCCGCCACCTCCTCTTAGCACTCCATTTTTACCCTTTGTGGTCTGTTCCGCCACAGCAAAAAAGTATTATCTGTATTACATTATATAATACAGATAATACTTTTTCAATCGTTTCTTACAGTTTGCTATTGGACTGCCGGACAACTGTTTTTCTCCTGCCACAGCACCTTTTCTGCCGTTTCCTTTGAAGCGAAGGGGCCCGGGATCGTACTCAGTCCCCTGTGCTCTCCGGAATAATCTGTATCCAGGGACAAGTCCGAACCGTCCGGGTTCTCAAATCTCTGCTCCGGCTCGAAAGCCTTTCCCAGCACGTCGCTTGTAATGATGCCGTCCCGGAACTCTCCCAGGTACTCATAGACATTTGTCCTGACAAAGTATTTTCCGTCTTTCTCCTCCAGCTCGGCGTAGGCCTTCACTGACGGGTCTGCACTGTAGAAGGATTTCTCGTTCCTGTATTGTCTCGCTCCGTTAAAGTAGGCGTTTCCGTCTACCCACACCGGGAGATGAGAAAAATGGTAATCCTGCAGCTTTATCATATCCGCAGGCTCATCCATATCAAACTGAGCGATCCACTCATCATAGATGGGATAATCGTCAAACACCTCTGTACCCACCACCTGGTTATCCGCCATCATAAAGCCCATGTCTTCTTTTACTTCTGTTTCTTTCACTGGCCAGTTCTGGATGAAGATATTGTTATAAATCCTGTCGTCACCGTGAAGGATGGTCATAAATCCGGCCACCTCCGTTCTGTGAGGGATGTGATAGGGCGTATAGCGGGGCTGGTTCACTCCCTTCACAGTCATATCTGTTCCGCCGCCGACTGCCGTGAAGGCTCCCCGGATCAGGTTGTGGACTACCGCTACTCCCTCCGCGGCAATGCGGACAGACGCCTTTGAGAGCATCACATTGTTATCAATAAGAGTTGGTCCGTGGCTGACCTCTATAAATACGTCCTGGCTCATCATGGCCCCCATGGCCATGGGAATGTCCTCACTCGGCGCATGATTATCGTGGAACAGGTTTTGGCTGATCCTTGTACCCTGAGCCTGCCAGTCACACCAGAGCCCCATGGTGGAGTGATGGATGTGGTTGCGCCGCATGGTGACGTCAATGGCCGCGTGGAGCTTGATGGCCGCAATCTCCGCTCCCCCCAGCTGCTGCATATTGTTGATATGATGGATGTGGTTGTCCTCAATAACGCTGAACACACATCCCATACGCCCCACAATGCCGGTCTGCTCACAGTGGTGGATATGACATCTTCTCACAATATGGCTTCCTATCTTTTCCTTCAGCCACCCGTGATACTGTCCCCGGCACACTGCATCCCTCTCCATCTGGGTCGGGCTCTTTACATGCTTCCTTGTAAAATAGTGGTCATTCTCCGGGTCATAGTATTTTCCCAGAGATATACCGCAGCACTTGCTGTTGCTGATCTCACAGTCCTCAATGACCCATCCCTTTGACCAGTGGGGGCCCACCATGCCATCCTGGTATGCGGCGGGAGGCGCCCATGTAGTGGCGGCTTTCTCCACGAAAAAGCCCCTCAGGGTAATGTAGCCCACTCCTGTCCTTGACGGCATGAAGCAGTTCCGCCTCACATTAATCTCCACCTTCTCCTCATTTGGATCTTTATCCTGGAAATTGGCGTAGATCACTGTCTCATTTCCGTCCTGCTCCGTGTACCACTTGTAGACAGAATACTCGGGCTCCCAGGAGCATTCGTATATCTCTCCCTTTATGCACTCCTCCAGTGTCTCTGTCTCGTACATCTGACGGTCATTTAAGTAAACAGCGCCTGTGTGTCTGACTACAGGTGCAAAATACCAGTCGCCTCCCACCATGGTCGTGTAGGGGTTGTAGCTTCCAAAAATGCCGTTGTCCACTCTCAGCACCCACACACTACCCTGATACTTTTTCCATCCCGTGGCAGACTCGGCCCCTGTGATGACCGCTCCCAAAGGCTCCTCACTCACATAGGTGATCCGCTCCTCCTCTGTTCCGGCATGGACGGGGTCCACATACTCTCTGTAAATTCCCGGCGCCACACTTACAGTGTCTCCCGGCAGCGCTCTTTTTGCCGCATCGCTGATCCGTCTGTAGGGGCGTTCCTTTGTGCCGTCTCCTTCCCCGGGTGCCTGTACATTAACATAAATATTCATCTATCATCCCTCCTTATAAGCTTTTACAGCTAATAACCTTATTTTCTTCCTGCTGCACGCAGACTGGTATTCATTTTCTCCACCTTCAGGAAATAGTAAATAACCGCTGTGGCGATCGTCACGATCAGCGGAATGCCCGCAAACATAAAAATCAGCATATTATTGCATGCCGCAGACTGTACGGCTGCCGCTGCATCAAACCCGCTGGCTGCCAGAAGCCATCCGCTGATACCAGAGCCGAGTCCACTTCCCACCTTCATACCAAAAGAAGTGCAGGAATACATAGAACCATCCAGCTTTTTCCCCGTCTTATGCGTCGTGTACTCTGATGCCTCCGCGACCAGCGCATTGAAGGTTCCCATCATGGAGCAGTTGGTCAGAGAGCAGAGGCCGTACAGCACCAGCATGGCGGGCATATTTTTCATCACCGCGGCAAAGACAAACAGGACCCTGAAAAGCACCTGTATGATAAAAGAGACAAGGTTTACATTTCTGATGCTGTTAAATTTCTTGACCAGGAACGGAACAATGATCAGTCCGATCACACTTGGAAGAGAATACATGGTCATAAAGGTTCCGTACAGATTCGCATCGCCCATAATATACATAAAGTAATACACTGCCACTCCCATAGAAAGTGCCACACTCAGATAACCGAGGACATATATCATAGCAAGCATATCAAAATACGGGTTTTTAAGCAATGTCTTTAACGTGTCGACCAGACTTACCTTCTGCTCCTTCGGGACCTCTTCGCCCATAGTCGTCTCTTCCTCCGGAAGCTCTCTAACTGAAAAAACGGAGAAGGTATTTACGATCAGTCCGATCAACGCATAGAGAATGGCCACGTTGCGCCATCCGGCCGCTCCGCTCCCAAAATACTCTACCAGGTTTAATGTGACATTAGACACGAACAGATTGGCTGCTGTAGAAAAAATAAACCGGAATGTACCAAGCTGTACTCTCTCTGCCCCGTTCCTCGTGATCAGCGAGGTGAGCGCAGAGTAAGAAATATTGTTTGCAGTATAGAAAACAGCATTCAGCAGTGTGTAAGCTATAAAGAAATATACATACTGGGCGGCTGCCCCTATCCCCTCCGGTATAGCAAACAGCGCAACCAGGCACAGGGCGTTTCCTATATAAGAATACAGCATCCAGGGTCTGGCCTTTCCCATCTTAGAGTGCGTTCTGTCAATAAAGGTTCCAAATATGACATCCGAAATGCCGTCCAGCAGCTTGGAGATCATGATCAGTGTCCCCACAATTCCTGCGGCAAGTCCCACTGAATTTGTCAGATAGACCATGACAAAGCTTGTGACAATGCCATAGACCATGTTTGCGGCCCAGTCGCCGGTTCCATAGCCAATCTTGTTAAAAAGATTGAGATATTTTCTCTTTTCCATTTTTATTCTCCTTCCTTTCCGCCTTCCTTTTAAAGCAGAGGGCGGCAGCTGATGAGCAGTCTCCCGTCGAAGTCTGTCTCACATTTGCATGACATGTCTTGCTTTGATCATGAAGTCATTATATAATACAGACACCGGGGCAGAAATGTCTAAATCAAACTCATAACACTAAAATCGTATCGTATTCAGACTGCAAAAGGAGATAAAATGAGCCAAAATAATGAAGAATTCGACATGCTTAATCCCTCACTGCTGAGGCATTCCCAGGAATACTTTCTTCACCATTTCGGTGTATCAAAGTCCTTTCTGACCTATCACAATTTTGGAAGCAGCGTGTCAGAATATCTGGAAATCGGGATGCCCTACATGATCCTATATGAGTCGCTGAACACAGAGCAGGACCAATCTGTATTTTTTGAATTTACAGAGGGTGCGAAAAACATGATACACACCACACGATCCGAGCTGAAGTCCTTTGGCGAGCGCCCCCTCCATTCCCACGACTTCTACGAACTCACTGTAGTCCTGTCCGGAGAGATTGCCCTGCAGATAGAGGATGAACAGATCACCTACCATGCGGGGGAATGCTGTCTGTGCAACAAGAATATCCACCACCGGGAGATATTTGAAACAGACTTTGAAATCGTCCTTTTCCTGTTTCAGGAAGACTATATCCAGTCTGTCTTAAGCCAGAATCTTTTCTATGATACCGAGGGAAAGAGATATGTGAAAAACATATTTTTTGATGATCTGCTCTTCAAAAATAAAAACGGAAAAATCCCTTTTCTGGATGCAAAGGAATATGTAGATTTCAAGCCTCGGAAATCCTACGACACAAAAGAATTTTACACTCTTCTAAATTCCATGATCCTGGAGATCAGCGAAAATCGCTCAGGAAAGAGCTATATGATGAAGGGGTACTTCTGCCGCTTCTTTTCCATTTTAGAGGACCCGGATAATTATGCAGCCTCTTTTCACGCGGCAAAGCTGTCCAAGGAGGAAGCCCTGCTATACCGGGTATCTGTCCTGTTGGAAAAGAAGAAAGGGCGCATCACCCGCCAGGAGCTGGAGGAAACCCTGAATTATAACGCTGATTACATCAACAGGATTGTCAAAAAGCGTACAGGGATGCCCCTTTCAGAGCTGGGACAGCTGTTTATGCTAAAGGAAGCCTCTGATATGCTAAGAGACACAAATCTCAGTATCAGCTGCATCTGCGAAAAGCTGGGCTACACAAACAGAAGCTTTTTCTACAGACTTTTTGAAGAGCGCTACAAAATGAAGCCGACTGAATACAGAAAGCAGTACCGTAAATAGCCTCCCTGCGGCTGTTAACGGTACTTCCCACATTACATTTACCTTACATTTCTGTCATTTTCCCAAATCCTCCTCCATGATGTGCTACAATACGACCCATAAAAGAAAATGCAGGGAGGAAATCTTTATGGGTTCCTATGTACATACTATACTGACAGCGGTGATCGCTTTTCCCTTTACCGCCCTTTTATTCACGTTTCCATACATCATCTGCAGCTACCGGAAATACGGCTCAGTCCTCAGCTTCCGCATCCTTGTGGTGTACTCCTTCATCCTGTACCTGCTGTGCGTCTATTTTCTCGTCATCCTGCCTCTGCCCTCCATCGACGAGGTGGCGCGTATGACAGGCCCCAGGGTGCAGCCGGTTCCCTTTATGTTCATACGGGACATCCTGAAGGAATCCTCCTTCCGCCTGGGGAACCCGTCCACCTGGCTCTCACTTGTCAAAAACGCCGCCTTTTTCCAGGTGTTCTACAACTTCCTCATGATCATGCCCTTCGGCATCTACCTGAGGTACTACTTCCGCTGCGGATTTAAGAGGACGCTCCTCTTCTCCTTCCTCCTGTCCCTGTTCTTTGAGCTGACACAGCTCACAGGGCTTTACTTTATCTACCCCAGGGGCTATCGGCTCTTTGACGTGGACGACCTGATGGTCAATACCCTGGGCGGCGCTGCCGGCTACCTGTGCGCTCCCGCCCTCATGCGTCTCCTGCCCTCCCGGGAAAATATGGACAGAGCCAGCCTGCGCAGGGGACAGGAAATCTCCCTGCCCCGGCGCCTGCTGGCCCTTGGCTTTGACCTTATTCTCATCTTTGTCATAAACTGCATCCTCTATGCGCTGGTCCCGGGGGAATGGACAAAGGACAGCCGGCTTTTCCTGCTCCTTGCCTTCCTCTATTACACCCTTGTCCCCGGCCTGACAGGGGGAAGGACGCTGGGAAAAGTCATCCTGCGTATGCGCATCGCGGGGACAGACGGCGCGCGCCCCGGCTTGTATCAGTACGCTCTCCGCTGCGGAAGTCTGCTGGTCTTTCTCTTCGCAGTTCCCCCGCTCCTGTCCCTTCTGCTGACAGGGCTCTCCTCGGTGGGGCTGCTGCCGGACCTGGCCCGTGTACTGCTGTCTCTTTGCACCTTCCTTGGCTGGTTTTCCTATCTGCTGTGGACAGCTCTCCTGGCTGTCCGGCACCGGCCGCTGTTCTACGAGAGGCTCTCCCGCACCAGAAATGTAAGTACCGTGCCATTTGCGGATGAAGAGACCTAGCTCCCGCCTTTTGCCGCTCTCCTGCTGCCTTCCCCCTAGAGCAGCGGCTTCAGGCATTTCACGATCTGCTCCACCACCCGGACAAAGCTCTCCGTGTCCACAGAAGGATTGTTCAGATAGGCGTGGTAGGCCCCCTGGATACAGTAGGACAGGAGGATGTCCTTCTCCGTATCTCCCTCATATTCCGGGTATTTTCTGTAAATGACCTTCTTCAGCTCCCTCTCCAGATACAGGCCCAGCTGGCTCTGCTCCTTCCCCGCAAACAGGACCTTTATCAGGGATATGTTGGACAGAAAGGCAAGGCAGATGGCCCTTGTAAACACATCCGGGTTCTGCGCGGAATGTCCCTTCAGATCCGGGATGCTGCTCACGATAGAGCGCACAGTCTCCTCCTCCAGCGTCTCCGACAGAGCGTAGATGTCTGTGTAGTGCGCGTAAAACGTAGATTTGTTGATGCAGGCCGCAGCGCACAGCTCCCTGACCCTGATCTTCTCCAAAGGCATCCTTGCTCTCAGCTCCATAAAGGCATTCCGTATTGCCTTCTCCGTCTTCTCTATCCTTAAATCCATAACATCCTCCCATACCTGCCGCTTTTAACCGACCATTTTTCAAAAGGGTTGCTTTTCCAACATATCCGGTTTATTGTCGGTGGACATCCCTCTGTGACCTGTGATAATTATAGGATATAAAACAACTCGTGTCCATTATCTATGAACATTACTTATGGAGGATCGCTATGGATTTTTACGGATTTTATACAGGGAAGATCTTTGACGCCTACGAATATCTGGGAGCCCACGTGCAAAAGGGCGGGACCAGCTTCAGGACCTTTGCGCCCTCCGCCTCCAGGGTTGCTCTCATCGGGGAGTTTAACGGCTGGCGGGAGACTCCCATGGAAAAGGTCCACGACGGCAATTTCTGGGAGGCACGGGTGGAGAACGCCCTGCCGGGCATGATGTACAAGTACCGCATCTACGGAGGAGACGGCCGCTGCATCGACCACTGCGACCCCTACGGTTACGGCATGGAGCTGCGCCCCAACACTGCCTCCATCATACGGAGCCGGGACAGCTTCCGCTTCCAGGACCATACCTGGATGAAAAAGCGCTCCAACTGCGCAGACAGGCCCTTAAACATCTATGAGATCCATTTCGGTTCCTTCAGGAAGCCCTCCGGGGAACCGGATGACTGGTATACCTATGAGGAGATGGCCGATATCCTTATCCCCTGGCTGAAAAAGGCAGGCTACAATTACCTGGAGCTCATGCCTCTGGCCGAGTATCCCAGCGATGATTCCTGGGGCTACCAGGGAACCGGATTTTTTGCCCCCACCTCCCGGTACGGCACGGCCGACCAGCTCAAAGCTTTCGTTAACGCCTGCCACCAGAACGGTATCGGCGTGATCCTGGACTTTGTGCCGGTCCACTTCGCCGTGGACGACTACGCCCTGGCCCGGTATGACGGCACAGCCCTCTACGAGTATCCCCACTCTGCCGTGGGACAGAGCGAGTGGGGAAGCTGTAATTTCATGCACTCCAGAGGAGAGGTCCGCAGCTTCCTCCAGTCGGCGGCCGCCTACTGGCTCACCGAGTTCCACATGGACGGCCTGCGGATGGACGCCATCAGCCGGGCCATCTACTGGCAGGGACAGCCGGAGCGGGGCGTGAACCAGAACGCGGTGGAATTCCTGCGGTATATGAACTATGGGTTGAAAAGTCTCTTCCCGGACGTCATCCTTTCAGCGGAGGACTCCACCTCCTTCCCCGGCATCACAAAGCCGGCCGACCAAGGAGGTCTTGGCTTCGACTACAAGTGGGACATGGGCTGGATGAACGATACGCTGGACTACTTCCGCACCGCCCCCTCTTACCGGACGAGAGATTACCACAGGCTCACCTTCTCCATGGCTTACTATTATAATGAGCGCTACCTTCTTCCCCTCTCCCACGATGAAGTCGTGCATGGAAAGGCAACGATCCTCCAGAAAATGTACGGGGACTACGACGGAAAGTTTCCGCAGGCCAGGGCCTTCTACATGTATATGTACGCCCATCCCGGGAAAAAGCTGAACTTCATGGGCAATGAGATCGGCCAGTTCCGGGAGTGGGACGAGAAGCGGGAGCAGGACTGGTGCCTCCTCTCCTACCCCATCCACGACGGCTTTTACCATTTCATGGCAGACCTGAACCACTTTTACCTGGACTGTCCTGCCCTCTGGGAGCTGGACTATGAGAGGGACGGCTTTCAGTGGCTGGACTGTCACCAGGAGGAGAAATGCATCTACGCCTTTGAGCGCAGGGGCCGCAGGGAGCGGCTCGTGGCAGTCTTTAACTTCTCAGATAAAGCCTGGAAAACGTTTCCGCTGGAGGTTTCGGGCGCCCGGGAACTGCGGCCGGTGTTTTCCAGCGACCTGGAGCAGTACGGGGGCTCCTGCCGGGAACCCGAAAAAAAAATCACCGGAAACAGCCACGTGTTCCCGGTGACAGCCCCGCCTTACAGCGCTGTATATTATATCGTGAAATAAAAAGCCTCCCAGATGCAGGCATCAGAACAGGATCTCCACCAGATTCTTCGGCCTTCCTCCGGTTGGAGTGGTCTCCTTAGCATAGACCTTTCCCAGCCCCGCATCCATGATCTTGTTCATGATCCGGCGCGCACTGCGCACAGTAACCTCCAGACAATCGGCAAGCTCGTGGGCGTCAAACACACGGCTCTGCCGTGCTTCCGAGATGGCCATGATCTTCAGCACAGACCGGGCACTCAGGCCCGTGCGGCCGGCAATCTCCTGGATCTTCGGATCGGAGGATATCATCTCGTACTTCAGCTGCTGTTCCAGTCCCAGAGGTCCCTCCATCACATTTTCGTCATTGATACAGTAAATTTCCTGACTGCTCCGCTTCCTGGAGTATGCCAGCGCACCCCGGGCGTTCATCTCCGCCCGGTACGCTGTCATCCCCATACCGATCCCGGCGCTGAGCGAGAGCCGTTCTCCCTGACCTCCTGCTGAAGTCTCAGGAGCCTGTTCTGATGCTTCTTCTCTCCCAGGAGACCGGCACTGGCAAAAATAACATATTCTTTTCTCCCAAATTCAAAGACTGCTCCCTGGACTGACTTGACATACTGGATGATCTTCTTCTCCACCTCGGTCTTTTCCAGCATGCTGTTATAATAGTTTTCGTTCTGCCTCTCCAGGCTGTTGAGCTCCAGGATCGCCGCCGAAATCCGGGAATACTCCGCCCGGTTCAGGGCATATTCATTCTTCAGCTTCTCCAGGGCATAGCGGACCATGAGCCTGGTGGGCCCCAGATACAGCACATGAAAGCCTTCTTCCTTCAGCCTTGTATATACCCAGGCAAATGACGTGAGGGCTACATTCGTCTTTCCCTCCTCCTGGAGCTTCTTGTGCCACTGGATATATTCCTCCTCATCCACTCCCGGCTGGAAGGAGCTTGAGTATATATTCCTGGCGAGAATGTGGAAGGCATCCAGCAGATCCTCTATCAGCTGGTTCTCCACTATATCGATACTGAAGGCATCCAGCTCCATTCCCTTCTTCTGCATCTCCAAAAAAGCGCCCGCCACACTGATAACAGACTTCTCCACAGAGGTGTAGGGCTTTTTTATCTCTATTTCCTCTGTAACGAAGCTTTCCACCGCGCATCCGGAAAACAGGATGGCGTCACACTCCTCCATACAGGTCTCCGTCACAGAGGCACAGGCGTTCACCCTCTCCTTGGGATAGCATTTTACCGCCACACCAGGATCAAGCTGCCCAATATACTTTGCAATGACCTGGCAGGAGGATTCCGGTCCGATAATTCCAAGCATCCTGCCATTTACTCTGCGCTGTCTATTTACAATGAAAAAAAGGACAGGGAACTGTGTCCCTATCCTTTACAGAAGTATCTGCTCTCTTTGCGCAGTCCGCCCGGTCGCGGCCTGCGCCCGAGGTTTTACCTTTTTATCTTGAATACTATTTTGAAAAATTCCGGCGTTTTACCACAACCGCAGCCGACACAAACGCAAGCGCCATCCCTGCTGCCGCTGCTCCTGCGTGAGACTTATCTCCGGTCCGCGCGGCCCTGTTCACAGTGGCCTGCTGCCCGTTTCCGCCCGCTCCGGCACCGCCTGGCTGTCCTGCCGGCTGCCCGCTGCCCTGCGTCCCGAATTCCGGGTCACCTGCCGGCTTCTTGTCCGGGTCTTCGCCGGGCGGCGTGACAGGATCTGTGCCCGGGTCTGTTGTCTGACCATTTTCCTTCTCATACACGATCTGCAGGGTCCGGTCCTGATCCCCGATCGTTTCTTGCATCTCGCCGAATTCCGGCACGGTTACCGCCTTGTAGCCCTTGATCTGCACCGCCTCAATCCCGAGGTCCGCCATAAAAAACCAGGAATAGCCGGTAATGGACGTACTCGGGGCAATCTCATTGCCGTCTTTATCCACATACTGCACTGTCACAGTACGGGGAACAGGTTGCAGCACTTCTTTCTGGTCATCATTCAATACACGTACTGACACATGCTGATCTTCGATAAAGTTTTCTCCGTCCACGGACACATAAATATTATAGAGTCTGTTCTGCCCGATATTTCTGGGACAGATAACTTCCAGGATCTGATGATTGCCGTCCCCGGTGATGCCGGTCCCATCGTTGGCCACCATGATAAAGTATGTCACACTATCAAATCTTGGTTCATTATAAACCGGCCACTCCACGCCGCTCTCATCGACAATCTTCACCTTGGTCTTCTCTGCATCCAGATTGGTCCCATAGAGATGGATCTGAGTCTTCTTGCTCTCCTGATTGAGCGAGGTCTCTGTGTACTGCAGATCATCCGGATCTGGATTATTACCATAGGAGTTTATCGTCATACTTCCAAGTGTGATATCCTGCTCGCCCGCTCCCGCAGGAAGGACGGATATGACTGCTCGCTCCGCCGGGTTCCCGGATATGCCTTCCTGGACCGTGTTTCCATTTACAGTTACTTTCAAAAGATAGGACTGTGTCCGGGCAGTTGTATTCTCCGGCAGTGTAAATGTAAGAGCCGGCTCCGCGCCGTAGGATACTGTCACCGGGATCCCTGTGTCTTTCGCCTGTCCGGCAGACAGGATGCTTCCGGCCACAGCTCCTTCTTCCAGGTCTTCCAGATGTCTGCCCTTCAGGTGGGCCGTGACCGTTCCTCCTGTGCTGTCCAGGGTATCTTCTCCCAGAACGATCTTCGTCACCTGCGGCTGCGATGCGATCAGCCAGCTGATGTCCTCAAGGAACTGCCCATCCTGATTTTTCAGAGCTCCCTCCCTGATATAAAGGGCAGATATCCCCTCCTTTAACGTGATGGGATCTTTTGTCTTTATCACAAGCTGGTTGCCGTTTGCTGTGACCATATCCTCCTCTGTCAGAGTGCGTTTATCTGCCCCTGTTCCAAAGTCTGCAATATAAATCTGCTCCCGCAGAGCCGCCTCATCTGATTCAGCGATCGAGATTTCACCGCCAAACAGTACTACGATCGTGTGATCATCTGTAAGGTCCACCCCTCTCGGATCCACAGAAACTGTATCCGCCTTAGGCGCCTGCCATACAACTGCCGATGCCTGGTCCGAAATGTTCCCGCCATCCTTTACCCCTGCTGTGATCCGGTATTCTACCCTATTCTTCATTATGTTTTCCGGGATCTCCAGAGTTGCGCCATCTGCAGTAATCTCTGTGACCACCGCCTGAAGCAGCGGATATTCGTACATTCCATCGAGCCATGCCGTTACTTTTACGCCCCAGTTGTCCGCAGTCAGGCCGCTGCCTGTCACCTGCAGATTTACAGTGCCTCCGCTGTTTCCCACATTGTCCGGCATTGCTGTGATCCGTGTCACCTCTGCATCTTCCGGTGCCGCGGTGTCTTTTTGTACGATCACAGTCGCAGTTTTTATTTTGTCCCACATCGCAGTTTCTTCCGGGGAAAAGCTGATCTGATATTGCTCATCTTCTTCTCCGGTATTTTCCGGGAGTGTGATGGTCACCGTCTGCCTGGAACCCCGCCCGGCTATCTGTGTATCCAGGCTCTCCCGATCAACTGTCTGCCAGTCCGATGTCGTCGCCGTTACATAGGTCTCTTCAGTCAGATTTGTTCCTGTCAGCGTAAAGCTTACCCGGCGGTCTGCATTGGTCACCGTCTGCCTGGCCGGTTCCACACTTGTAATTTCCGGGGCTTCTTCCGGCTCTCCCGCCGTTGCCTTATGCCGGATCGTCACATCGACTTTATTATCCGGCGTAAAGATATCGTTTGTATTTCCATTGGCGTAGAAGCTGACTGTATAGGTTGCGTCAAATTCATTTTCCGGAAATGTCAAAGTGATCTTCTGCTCATTTCCGGTTCCCTCCACTTTCTTATTTTCCATCTGCATCTCGGAGGAATACTGATTTAATACCTTCACACCGGTACTTTCCGTCAACCCGGTTCCTTTCAGTGTGAACTCCACTGTCCGGTCTGTGTTGGTGATCTCTGTTTTGGAAGGCGTTACCTCTGTCAGCGTCTGTCCCTCGGATGCCTCCAATTCTCCTTCTTTCGGGACTGTAACCGTCATAGTCCCAGCGTTTTCCGAAGTCCCCGCTATCGAAAATGTGACCGTATAGGTTGCCTCGATAACATCCGGTGTAAATGTGATCGTCACAGTCTGTTCTGTCCCAGCTCCGGACACTTCAATATCATACAGCCATTCCGCCGCTTCATACATTCCCTGTTTAACTTTTATCTCTGTCTGGTCTTCTTTTAAATCTGTCCCTGTCAGCTTATACGTAACGACCAGCTTTCCGCTGCGGACCTCCTTGGCCACCTCCTCCACACCGGTGATCGCACTTCCGGACTGCGATGAGTCATCCCCCAGCTGGATGATCGTTCCTGTCACATCGTATATGCCGTCTCCGTCCGTATCAAATTCGACAGTCAATGTCCGGAATCCTGAGCCAGGATTTTTTTTCAACGGGATCACAGTGACTTCCAGAGGACTGTAGGAGCCGCTTTCCCCGTCTGACGATATCATATAGTCTTCCCCTTCACGCCATGTTTCATCTCCTTCCAATACCCGGCAGCCTGACAATCTCGTATAGCCAGAGTCGTCTGGTGCGTAAATGGAAAATTTTGCTCCGTAGTTTGTGCTTGTTGTCACTGTACCAAGGTTGGCCGTATATACTTCCCCAGCTATTTTTGACCTTTCCTCTGCGGGCCTGGCCGGGACATCCGCAGCCAGCACAGGGCCCGTCTGGCTAAGTGTGAGTACACCGGCCAGCAATAACATACTGATTCTTTTCTTCATCTTTTCCTCCTCCGTATGACATATGATATATACATATCCACTGTAGTCTATCAGATGTGATTCGGCAAATTGATTTTCCATATAAACAGGATTGTTTATTTATTTTTTCTATGGACAAAAATGACACTGGATATTTCCAGTGCCATAGCTCCTACCACAAAATATGTCATCCGGGTCTGTATTTTCTGTCCTGCCCGCCAATCTGTCCGTATTCTTGACCGTACTTACCTTCCCATTGCCCTGTAAGCTGCCGCCAGATTCCCGCCGTTCATTATGAGGAAGCCTCCTGCGATAATACTGCCGTTCTCCTCAAAATATTTTTTAATTCTCTCCATGATTGTCATACCTCCATTATCTGTTATTACCATATTTCCATTCAATGCAGTTGTTTTCATAAGTCATACACTCCTTTCAACTGTTATTGATGTTGTTTACTCTTTACGTGTATTATCATACTGCTCTTTTCCGGTAAGAAACAGATAGCTTTTTGACATATTTT
>CBJMC01400__coassemble_271_pt1 | contig 14216 bp, 18 predicted proteins | sample CBJMC01400__metabat2_low_PE_044 | metagenome-assembled genome bin CBJMC01400
TGTCACTAAATGACAATATGACAGGAATCGAGGATATGGACGCATATTTTTTGCGGCATACCGATCCGGATAAAATCATTACGAAGAGAAGGAAATGACAGATGAGCTGTAAGTGAGGGAAGAACATATGCGCACAGAGGAAGAAATGTTTCATATCATTATCAACACTGCCAGGTCCGACGACCGTGTGCTGGCGGCGTATCTGAAGGGATCAAGGGCAAACCCCAATGTTCTCAGGGACATTTACCAGGATTTTGATATTATGTATGTGGTGAAGGAGACGGAAAGTTTCCGCGCGGATCTGTCGTGGATGGATCCCTTTGGCAAGGTCATTCTGAAGCAGGAGCAGGATGATGTGTTTGGATACGGCGACCGTTTTGGCCTGCGTAGCCACTATGACAGGACTTATTCCTGGCTGCTCATATTTGAAGATGGCAACCGTATTGACATCGGCGTCGAGACAGTGGAGGCCATGAGGGAAGGGAGCAACAGAAACAAGCTTTTTCTCCCGCTTCTGGATAAAACAGGATGTCTTCCCAAGCTGCCGCCACCGACAGATGAAGACTTTTATGTCCGAAAGCCCGGAGCGGAGCAATTCCGGGGATGCTGCAATGAATTTTTCTGGTCTCTTTGTGATGTGGCAAAGGGGATCTTCCGGGATGAACTTCCCTTTGCCATGACGACCTATTATGCACAGCCCCACCATATGCTTGAAATTATGCTGGGGTGGTATATAGGGAGCAGGACAGACTATTCGGTCTCCTGCGGCAGGCAGAATAAATATTTTAAACGGTATCTTCCGGAAACGATCTACCGGCTATACCAGCAGACGTTCCCTGACAGCAGCTATGCGCATTTCTGGAAGTCCATGGACGCTTCCTGCCGTCTGTTCCGCGAAACGGCAGTTCTGGTGGCAGAGAGCCTTGGCGTGGTATATCCGGAGGAGTACGAGCAGGGCTTCATAACCTATGTGAAAGCAGTGTCCGGCGGCTCCGGAGCAGACTGCTGACCGGATGGACCTTGGAGTTGCATTTGGATGCATGATAAGCGGGAAAAAAGAATGAAAAGATAAAATAAAGGAGGGGCGGATATGAATTGCTATGACAGTGATCTGCAGCGCTTGCAGCAGAAGATCATGGAGAAAAAGAGGCTGGATGCAAAATATGCAGATCTTCTGGAGCAGCAGAAAGAACTGGAAGAGCGGACTGCGGAGCTTGAAAAGATCATGCTGGACGAGCAGGAGGATGTGGACAGGCTGAACGGGCGAAGCCTGGCGGCATTCTTTTACAGGGTTTCCGGCAGGGCGGAAGAGAAGCTTTCCAAAGAAGAGGAGGAGGCCCGGGCTGCTGCCTTGAAATTTGATGCGGCATATGGTGAACTGCAGGCGGTAAAGAAGGATATTGATCATTGTGAAAGAGCTCTCTCCCAGATTCGGAAGGCCAGGGAAGAGTATGACCGGCTGCTGGAAGAAAAAAAGAAACAGATCAAAGAGCGAGGAGACGGTGCAGCGGCCAGGATCCTGGAGCTGGAGCAGCGGCTTGCGTTCCTGGAAAACCAGCAAAGAGAAGTGAGTGAGGCTCTGGAAGCAGGACAGAAGGCTTACGACATTGCGGAGCAGGTGGTGGATAAACTGGAGCATGTAAAGGGATGGAGTACAGTTGACCTGATCGGCGGGAGCATTCTGACAGATGTTGTGAAATACAACGGGCTGAATGAGATACAGGAAATGACAAAGGAACTCCAGGGAGCCCTGCGGGGATTCCGGACAGAACTGGCGGACGTGAAAGAGGAGATTTCCGGAGATATCCAGATAGATCTGGGAGGTTTCCTTACTTTTGCCGACTACTTCTTTGACGGTCTCCTTGTTGACTGGGTCGTCCACGACAAAATCAAAGAAGGGTTGGACCGGGCACGCCGGACCAGAGGACGGATTGGTAATGCCATGGATAGCCTTATTCGGGTGATGGAGGCCTGTGGGGCCAGGCAGGAGAACCTGGCACAGGAACTGGAGCAGGTTGTGCTGTATGCGGGTGAGCAGGAGAAAAGCGCCCTGCCAGAGCAGCCATAAAGAAGGAGTTCTTCAAAAGCAGGATATAAAAGCCATATACCAGGTATAGGAAAATGCGGTGGTATATGGCTTTTAAAAAGTGTGATTATTCGTAAATCCCGTTGACAGTCACCGTGAACACAGCGGCCTTTCCGTTCAGATCCTCTACGCCGTAGTCCTCGGGGAAGGTGACATTGACTTCCACTGTGTCGCCCGGATGGGCACCGATGAGCTGGTCTTCAAAGCCGTCAATGTAGGAGCCGGAGCCGATCACCAGGTCTGTGCCTGCGCCGTCTGTGCTTCCGCCTTCAAACTCCACACCATCCACTGTTCCTACATAGTCAATGTTGACTGTGTCGCCGCTCTCCACGGTGAGTGATGTGTCAGTTGAGTAGGAGGTGCTGCCCGTCTCATCGCTGCTGGTGTCCGCTGTGTCTGTGTCGGAGGTGCCTTCTGCGGTTGTGCCGGAAGATGAGTCGTCCCCGGATGAGCGGGAAGAGAGGGCTATGGCTGCAATGAGAAGGATGACGGCAAGACAGGGAACTGCTATGGTGAGGAATTTTTTGAGCTTGCGTATGCGTTCTTTTTTGCGGCGTTCCTGTGCTCTGCGCTGCTGTGCCATTTTTCGATTTTCTTTTTTCATTGTGTACTCTTACCTCGTTTCGTTAAAAATGTCTTTTATTATTTTACAGGGAAAATATGATCAATCTGTGATTTCCGGGAGGAAAATAAGAAAAATCAGGGCTTGTGTGTGGAGGAGCGCTGTGCTATGATGGAAAAAGCAAAATAAGGGAGGTGGCTTGATGTCGGCTATTCGCTAATAAAAAGGACAACGGATTTTGTCTCATCTATATTATGGAGATGGGTTTATTTGTTGTATCTGTCTGCGGATAGTGGCATCAGGCTGGCTTTTGATTAAAAGGCAGTTCTATTTACTGTGGAAAAGTGAAGTCTGATACAGAACAGGACAGATATGCGGATAACCCGGATGGAAGGGTTGTCCTTTTTTTGTGGTCATAAAAGATGCAGAATATAAGATCAGAGGAGAAAGATCATGAAAGAAGAAAAAGAATACAGATGTCCCTGCTGTGGCTGGACATCAGACTTACAGGACAAAGAACCCTGGCCGGATCACTGTCCCAACTGCCTGTCAGGCATACACAGTGCAGACGAGGAGGGAGAGCCTTGCGGCGGTATACTGGAGCCGGTGGGGATCTGGGTGAGAGAAAACGATGTCTGGGAGATCGTGGAGAGATGCCGGTTTTGCGGCGAGATGACCACTGTGGAGATGTCGGAGAAAGACAATCTCATAAAAGTGATGTCCATTGCCTCCAGACCTCTGTCCTCACCACCTTTTCCCATTGAGAGGCTGGAAGAGCTGACAAGGATCATGGGCGGACGAGGAGAGCTCAGAAGAAGAGAAGGAGAAAAGAAAAATGAACAGAGAAAATAAAAAGCGAAAATATGACAAGAAATATTTCCGGACGCATCCCTGTATGGATCCTTTTACGTGCAAGGTGTGCGGGTGGCCGGTCGTGCCTGCGGGAGCTGGAAGCAGCCACAGAAATCACTGTCCCAATTGTCTGTACAGTCTGCACCTGGACAAGGAGCCGGGAGACCGGGCATCAGACTGTCACGGCCGGATGGAGCCCATAGGCGTGTGGGTCAGAAAGAATGGAGAGTGGGCCATTATACACCGCTGTCTGCGCTGCGGAAAGATCGGATCAAACCGCATTGCGGCAGATGATAATCCTATGAAGCTTATGGCGCTTGCCATGCGGCCCTTTGGGAGCAGCGCTGTCTCACGGGAAGAGATCCGGGATATGACAGTATCCATGGAAAGCTAGGCAGCGGATTCGGGAAAAAAGATAATTGCGTGAGAGTGATATTGTCTATCCCGTGAATTGAGGGTATAATAAATAAGACAAAACGAGAGGAGCCTTAAGATGTACGAGACCTGTATTTTTGACCTGTATGGTACGCTGGTGGATATACACACAGACGAAAAGAAAGAAGAACTGTGGGAAAAACTGGCTCTCTTCTATGCGTTTTACGGAGCTTTCTACACGCCCGGGGAGCTGCGGGAGGCTTACGGCAGGCTGACAGAAGAGCTGAGCGCAGGAAAACGAGGAGTCAGAAAAGATGCTCATGAGGCGTTCCCGGAGATACAGATCGAGGATGTCTTTGAGGCTCTGTTCCGCGCAAAGGGCGTGCAGGCAGATGAGCCCCTTGTGAGACATGCGGGACAGTTTTTCCGCATCCTTTCCATGGACCGCCTGCGGCTCTATGAGGGAACAAAAGAGATGCTACAGGCTCTGCGGGAACATGGGAGGAAGATATACCTTCTGTCAAATGCCCAGAAGATTTTTACGGAGTATGAGATGCAGGCCCTGGGGCTTCCTCCCTTTTTTGACGGCATTTTTATCTCGTCGGAGTATGGCTGCAAAAAGCCGGACATGGCTTTTTATGAGACACTTCTTTCTGCCTGCGGTGTAGCCAGAGAGACAGCGGTTATGACGGGAAATGACGGGACCTGCGACATAGAGGGAGCGAAACGGGCCGGGCTTGCCACGGTCTACGTGCGGACCGAGATATCTCCGGACGAGCCTTTGCCGGAGGCAGACTATATTCTGGAGCAGATGGATATGAAAAAGCTTAAAGATATCCTTCTTGGACAGAAGAACTGACAGGAAAACAAAAGAGGAAAATAAGATGAAAGAAAAATGGATGAGCAGTATCATGGCGGGTGTGTTCATTTCCATGGGCGCCATGACCTATCTTGCGATCCCCAATACGTTGGTGGGAAGTCTCTTTTTTGCGGTGGGCATCCTCCTTGTCCTTAATCTTCACAACATGCTTGTGACAAGGGTCTGCCCTTTGCTGGTGTATGACGGGAGATATGGCTGGGGAGATGTCGCCATTGCCTGGGCGGGAAACGGCATCGGAACGCTGGCTGTGGCGGCCGCTGTGCAGGGGACGAGATTTAAGGAGACCATCCGGGAACCCCTTGCCAGGATCAGCGAGACAAAACTCCAGGACGGGCCTTTGAGCCTGTTTATTCTGGCTGTGTTCTGCGGCTTCTTTGTGGCCTTTGCCGTTCTTATTGGCGCCAGATATGAAAACGGCTCTTTTGCCCAGATCTTCTATGTGTGGCTTTTTATCACCGCCTTTGTATTCTGCGGGTTTGAGCATATAGTGGCGGACATGTTTTACCTGTCCTGCTGCTGGCTTCAGTTCGGGATCAATGGACTGGAGGCCTTGAAGGTACTGGCCTTTGTCACGGCAGGAAATCTGGCCGGCGGCATGTTTATCGCCTGGGCGGTCTGCAGCCTGGATCAGAGAAAGGGCAGCGGCGGTTCAGAGAGAAAATAAAAGACAGCAAAAGATAAACATACAAAATGAAACGGAGGAAACAGAGCATGGACAAAGTGATTTTAGGAAAGACAGGGATTGAAGTAAACAAGAATGGTTTCGGGGCGCTGCCTATTCAGCGCATTAGTAAAAAAGATGCAGTCTACCTGCTGCAGAAAGCGTTTTATAATGGCATCAATTATTTTGACACTGCCAGGGCCTACTCTGACAGCGAGGAAAAGATGGGGGCTGCCTTTGAGTACACAAGGGACAAAATCATCATCAGCACAAAGACAGCGGCCCAGACAGCAGAGGATATGTGGAAGGATCTGGACGAAAGTCTTACAAAGCTGAAGACAGACTACATAGACATCTATCAGTTCCACAATCCGTCCTTCTGCCCGAAGCCGGGAGATGAGTCCGGCCTTTACGATGCAGCTCTGGAGGCGAAAAAGCAGGGAAAGATTCGTCACATTGGTATCACAAACCACCGGATCGCTGTGGCGAAGGAGGCGATAGAGTCCGGACTCTATGAGACGATGCAGTTCCCCTTCTCTTACTTGGCGGCGGATGCGGATCTGGAGATCGTGGAAGCCTGCAGGGAGGCGGACATGGGATTTATCGCCATGAAAGGTCTTGCCGGGGGACTGATCCACAATTCGGCCTGTGCTTACGCCTACATGGCTCAGCCGCAGTTTGCCCATGTGGCGCCGATCTGGGGTGTGCAAAGAGAGTCGGAGCTGGACGAGTTCCTCTCCTATCAGGTCTGTCCGCCGCAGCTTGACGGTGAGCTTCTTGCGGAGATCGAGAAGGACAAAGAGCAGCTCTCCGGTGATTTCTGCCGCGGCTGCGGGTACTGTATGCCCTGTCCGGCAGGGATTGAGATCAACAACTGCGCCAGAATGAGTCTGATGCTGCGCCGTGCTCCCCAGGAGGGATGGCTTTCCGAGGAGTGGCAGGAGAAGATGAAGCTGATCGAGAACTGCCTCCACTGCGGCCAGTGCATGAGCAAATGTCCTTACGGACTGAACACGCCGGAACTTCTGGCAAAGAACTATGAGGATTACAAGACATTTCTGAAGTAAGAGATGGAGCAGGAGAGATAAAAGTGGATGACAAATTGCTGCGGTTTTTTGATCAGATGCCGGAGGCCCTTCCCCTGTATCAGAAGTTTGAAAGAGAGGTTCTCTCCCGGGTGGAAGACGTGCACATCAAAGTGCAGAAGACGCAGATCACCTACAGCAACAGGCATGTCTTTGCCTGTGTCTCCTTTGCAAAAGTAAGAAAGGCAAAGGAGCGGCCGCCAGTCTACATTGTGGTCACTTTTGGGCTGGCATACAAAAAAGAGTCTCCCCGCATCGACATTGCGACAGAGCCTTATCCGAACCGGTGGACCCACCATGTGCTTGTTTCGGAGGAAGAACAGATCGATGAGGAGCTGCTTGGATGGGTGGAGGAGGCTGCCGCTTTCTCTGCTGCGAAGTGACAGGGAAGATTTTTAAGACGGAGTCTTGACAGATGGAAGAAAAGCTATCTATAATAGGCTCATTGAGAAATGAATATGGAAATATGGCAAGGGAGCTGTGAGATGATATCACGGCTCCTTTTCTGTTTTTACATTTTTCAGAATGAGACACAGAAAGGATGGAGAGCTATCATGAGGAGAACATTCAGCCATTATCTCCCGGTCAATCTGATCTTCGGGACCGGTAAGGCAGAAGTACTGGGAGAGGAGGCAGCAAGATACGGGAAAAGGGTCATGGTCGTGACGGGGAGAGGCAGCACAAAGAAATCCGGGCTGCTGGACCGGGCAAAGGCACTGCTGGAAAAAGAGGGGCTAGAAGTGACGGTATTTGACGAGGCGGAGCCCAATCCCCTTGCGTCCACTGCTATGAGAGGGGCCGCCATTGCCAGGGAGAAGGGATGTGATGTGGTCGTGGGCCTGGGAGGGGGAAGCATCATGGACTGCAGCAAGGCGGTGGCCTTCTCGGCCTGCAATGAGGGCCCTGTTTTTGATTATATCTACGGCACAAAGAAAGGAAGCGGGGCCCTGCCCCTTGTCCTTGTGCCCACCACCTGCGGAACAGGCAGCGAGGGAAACTGCTTTGCCGTGCTCACAGACGACGGGACGAGGGACAAAAAGTCTCTGCGGGATAATGCAGTCATCGCCAGGGCGTCCATCGTTGACCCGGAGCTGATGACGACTATGCCGGCCCGCGTTCTGGCATCCGTTGGATATGACGCCTTGTGCCATTGTATGGAGGCCTATATGAGCAAAATCTGCGATCCTATCACGGAAATCATAGCGCTGGAGGGCATCCGGCTCATCGGCGCAAATCTGGTGAAAATCTACGAAGAGAAGAAAAAGGGGCTCACAGACCTTACTGTCATGGACATGGATGCCTGGAGCGCTGTATGCCTTGCCAGCACATACGGCGGCATGGTGATCAACCAGGCCGGAGTGACCGCTCCCCACGGGCTGGAGCATCCGGCCAGCGGCATGCGCAATATCACCCACGGCAGAGGCCTGGCAGCCCTCACTCCGGTCATCTACAGGCGCACCATAGAGGCAGCCCCGGAGAAATTTGCCGTCATTTCAAAATGTCTGGGAGGCAGGGATGAAAAGGACTGTGTGGATGTCATCGAGGCGCTCCTTTGTCGTCTGGACCTGCGGACCACCCTGTCGGCGGAGGGGGTCCTTGCGGAGGATGTGGAATGGATGACCCAAAATGCCTTCAAAGTCTCTGCGGCCGGCCTCCAGAACCACCCCAAGGTGTTCACAGAGGAGGAAGTGTCCCGGATCTACCTGGAAGCCCTGTAAAGGCAGAATGGTATAAGGAGTAGAAACACTTATAGGATAGTTGAGAAATCCTCTCTGATACAGTATAATAAGGCATCAGAGAGGATTTTTTGAGTGCGGAGTGGGTGAAGAGAGGATGGTCAGAAAATTTGAGGAGAGGGACCTAGAAGCGGTCATGGAGCTCTGGCTCGCGGGCAATCTGCAGGCCCACAGCTTTATCCCGGAGCAGTACTGGAAGGACGTGGAGGAGTTTGTTAGAAGCCTGCTGCCAGGCGCGGCCCTCTATGTGTACGAGGGGGAGACAGACTGCCCGGACGGATTTATAGGTCTGAACGGGGATTATATAGAGGGTATTTTTGTGAGAAGTGAAAAGCGGTCAGGCGGTATCGGCACCGCCCTGCTGGACTTCGCTAAAAAAGGCCATAGCGCTCTCGCCCTTCGGGTATACCAGAAGAATGAGAGAGCAGTGGACTTTTATCTGAAAAACGGGTTCCGCATCCGGGAGGAGGGACTGGATGCGGATACCGGAGAAAGAGAGTATGAGATGGTGTGGGAAGGAGAAGGAAGATGATGAGGGATGCAGAAAAGACGATAGGAAATATGGCGGACAAGGCGGGCAACTGCTTTATAAGCTACGTGGACGGAGAGGGCTTTCCGGTGACAAAGGCCATGCTGAAGCCAAGGCAGAGGGAGGGGATCAGGACATTCTGGTTTTCCACAAACACATCCTCCAACAAGGTGAAATGCTTCCGGGATAACCCGAAGGCCAGCATCTACTTCATGGACAGGCGCTATTTCAGAGGCGCCAGCCTGTCCGGCACAGTGGAGGTACTGGAGGACCCGGAGGTGAAGGAGCGGCTCTGGCTGGAGGGAGACACGCTGTTCTACAAGGAGGGCGTGACGGACCCGGATTACTGTGTGCTCAAATTCACGGCAGAGAAGGGGCGCTACTACAGCAATATGAAGTCGGAGGACTTTGAAATCTGACGGGGAAGTCCACTTTAGAAAAGGCTGTCCATGGAGGACAGCCTTTTTGGGTTTTCAAAACAGATCGCTATGTGTGCCGGTAAAAATTAGTGTTTGCTATAAGACCACTTCTTCTGGTATTTATCCTTCTATCATTTACATGTAGAGTATAATATACATCTGGATACCAGCGTCAGCATCTGGTATAATAAAACTTAAACTCACCGGACTACACAGAAGAAAGGCAGGCAAGTATGATGAAGAGCAAGGTGACAAGAGAGGAAGCGCTGGAGCTTCTGAAAACATATAACAAGGAACCCTTCCACATCCAGCACGGACTGACTGTGGAGAAGGTGATGCGCTGGTGCAGCACTGCCAGAAGGCGCCGGAACTTCTCAGAGAAGGAGGAGTGGGGGAGGACATGATCCACTCCGTGTGTTCCCACGGATACGGCATTTGCTCGGATGAGGAGCCTGCCTGTGAGATGGAGAAGGTTCTCTTTGCCGCGGACGAGCTGACGGGCCTGATCTGGGCGGCGGCTCTGATGCGGCCTTCGAAGAGCGTAATGGACATGGAAGTGTCCAGTGTCAAAAAGAAGTTTAAAGACAAGCGTTTTGCAGCCGGATGCTCCAGGGATATCATCCGGCAAGGGGCGCAGATGCTTGGCTGGGAGCTGAATGATCTGTTCGGCAAGACCCTGCAGGCCATGCAGTCCTGCGAGAAGGAGATCCAGGAAGAAATGGCAGGCATGTAAGGTAGACAAAGTAGAGGGAATAGAACATTTATGGATTATTGCTACACAGAAGGAATTTCCTTTTTAGAAAAGGTAACAGAAAAATTAAAAGAGAGGATAGAAAAGCTGGACCAGTCTATCCTGGCAGGGCAGAAAGACATTGAGAGTATGCATGACTACTACTGGGAGAACTATACTGAGATGGACCAGTACGGTTATGAGGATTATGACAATCAGCAGGCTCTTCTTAGTCAGACAAATGCCAACAATGAGCTGCTTCTTAAAAGAAGACGGTTCAGAAAGATGCTGGATTCTCCCTTTTTCGGGCGTGTTGATTTCGTCTATGACGGTGAGGAGGAGGCAGAAGTCTTTTATATCGGCATCGGGAATTTTGCCGAGGATACCGGTATGACACCTTTGATCTACGACTGGAGAGCGCCGGTCAGCGGGCTTTTCTACGACTATGACAAAGGCCCGGCCTCCTATCAGGCGCCTGCAGGTACCCTGGAGGGCGAGATCACTGCCAAGAGACAGTACAAGATCCGAAAAGGGAAGATGATCTACGCTTTTGAGAGCGACACAAAGATCGATGATGAGATATTGAAGACGGAGCTGGGTACAAACGGGGATATAAAGCTGAAAAATATTGTCAGCACCATTCAGAAGGAGCAGAATGCGATCATCCGCAACACAAAGGACAAGATTCTGGCTATCCAGGGTGTGGCGGGCAGCGGCAAGACTTCTGTGGCTCTCCACAGGATCGCCTATCTTCTGTACCATGACAGGGAAAATCTGAAATCTTCGGATGTGCTGATCCTGTCCCCGAACAGCGTCTTTGCAGACTATATCTCCCATATTCTGCCGGAGCTGGGAGAGGAGCCGGTGCAGGAGATGAGCTTTGATCTGTTTGCCTACAAAGAACTGAAAGGCACCGCAGCTGACTGTGAAGACCGGTGGCATCATCTGGAGCGGATCATGAAATTCCCGGATGAGGAGAGGGAACGGATCTATAAAGAGAAGCAGTCAGAAGTGATGGCGGCTCAGATAGAGGGATTTCTCGCACTTCTCGAGGACAGCCTGATGGACTTTAAGGATGTAGAATTTAGGGGACTGAAGAAAACGGAAAGTGAACTGATCCAGCTGTTTTACGTTAAGTTTCAGGATATTCCCCTGCTGAAAAGAATGGATGCGGTGATGGAGTATTTTGTGGATGAGTTTGAGACGCTCAGGGACCGGGATCTCTCCGATGAGGAGCGGGAGTATGTCCAGGAGAAATTTGACCGCATGTATGTGACAAAAGATATCTATACCATCTATAATTGGCTTATGGAAGACTGCGGATACCCCTGTCTTGCGGATGTCCCCTGTGAAAAGCGGGTCCTGGAGTACGAGGATGTCTTCCCCATGCTGTATCTCAAGTACAGGCTGATGGGACGAGGGAACCACAGGCGGGTGAAGCATCTTGTCATTGATGAGATGCAGGATTACTCCTATATCCAGTATCTGATCCTGGCAGAGCTTTTTTCCTGTAGTATGACGATCCTGGGGGACAAGTTCCAGACCATGGATGATCATGTACAGGATGTGCTTCCTTTTCTGCCAAAAGTATTTGGAAGGAAAGTGCGGAAAATTGTTATGGACAAGAGCTACCGGAACACGGTGGAGATTGCGGCCTACGCTGCCGGCATTCATGGAAGCGAAGTGCCTGGACTGCTGGAACGCCACGGAAAAGAGGTGATGGAGGCCTCTTTTGAAAATATGGAACAGCTCCTTGAGAAAGTGGAGGAGAACCTTAAGATCAGCGGGGAGGACGGTTTTGAGACGGCTGCGGTGCTGGCCATGACCGAGGAGGAGGCCTGGGAGATCAGCCAGCTCCTGAAGAAACGAGGACTTCCGTTGTCCTATATTGACAGGGACAGCAGCGCCTTTAAGCCGGGGCTCACAGTGACTACCTTCTACCTGGCCAAGGGGCTGGAATTTGATCAGGTGTTTACTGTGTGGAATGAGAAGAAGGTAAACCCCCTTCTTACGCAGGCAAAGTATATCTGCGCAACACGAGCTCTCCACGAACTGTATATGTTTGAAGAAAATTCCGAATATTATCTTTGAAAACATACAATTTGTTGACAATATACCTCTTCTGCTATAAGATGAATACAAATATCTTTATGAGGAGGAACTGCATATGAGGAGGAAGAGCACAGGGAAGCTCCTGTGCGCGCTATTGGCTTTTGTACTGGTTTTTACGGCCGCAGGATGTGGGGCAGAAGATGAGGCGTCTGACAGGGCCAAGGCCCAGGCAGAGGAGGAAGAACGCCTGGCCGAAGAAGAGAGGGAAGCGGCTCGGGAGGCACAGAGAGCAGCTGAGCAGGCCCAGGCAACGGCAGAGCAGGAGATTTACTATTTCTACGACAGCATGGAAGAGTATGCGTCCTCGGATCTGGTGCAGAACATAGTGAACAGCGCGCTTGAGGAGTACAAAACAGATGAGATCGGCTTTGCCATCCGGGGGGAGGGCAACCGCCTGATTTACGAGTACACTTACAAGACCCTGGCTATGACAGAGGAGATGCCCCCTGTGCTGGAGGAGGAGCTGGAGAAACAGGCCGATGCGCTGCAGTCCGTGGCTGACTCCCTGAAGGATGTGGTCAACGTGGAGCAGCCCACCGTGGTGGTGCGGTACCTGGACATGAACGGGGCACAGATCGCTGCCCGGGAATACACGGCCCAGCAGGATCCCCAGTGACGGGAAATACGAAAGGACGAAAAGGAAGGGTGACAGCCATGGATCAGGAAAGAATCGAGAAGCAGTTCTCTTTTATCCGTGAGATCGACAGGGAGAAATTTATCGGAAGGCAGACGTATCTGTCAGACGGGGAGAGGAAGGAGAACGATGCGGAGCACGCCTGGCACATGGCCATTATGACCGTTCTCCTCTCGGAGTACGCCAATGAGAAGATCGATGTGCTCAGGACAGTGACTATGCTTCTCATACACGACATCGTGGAGATCGACGCGGGGGATACCTACGCTTACGACGAGGAGGGGAAGAAGACACAGAAGGAGAGGGAGCGAAAGGCTGCGGAGAGACTCTACGGTCTGCTGCCCTCTGATCAGGGAGAGAAGCTGAAAAGCCTGTGGGAGGAATTTGAGGCCTGCGCTACACCGGAGGCCAGGTTTGCCCGCTGCATGGACAACCTCCAACCCATGATGCTCAACGCTGTCACAGACGGGAAGGCCTGGGTGGAGCATCAGGTGGAGTTGTCTCAGATCCTGGGCAGGAATCAAAATACCCACACAGGTTCGGAAATACTTTGGGAATACGCCAGGAAGAATTGGATTGACCCCAATGTGGAGAAGGGAACGATCAAAGGAGGAAAATAAGTATGGATATGAAAGCAATGTTTCAATTGAGTTATGGCCTGTTTGTAGTGACTGCAAAAGAGGGAGAAAAGGACAATGGGTGTATCACCAACACGGCAGGACAGGTGACCACAACGCCGAATCGGATCACACTGGCTGTGAACAAGAACAACTATACCCACGACATGATCCTGCGCACAGGAGTCTTCAATGTGTCCATCCTGTCTGAGAAGGCAGTTTTTGACACGTTCCGCCATTTCGGTTTCCAGAGCGGCCGGGATGTGGACAAGTTCGCAGATTACGGATCGGCAAAGCGCTCTGCCAATGGACTGTACTACATCACAGAAGGCACGAATGCCTACCTCTCCGCAAAAGTGGTGGACACCATGGATCTGGGGACCCACACGCTGTTCCTGGCAGACGTTACAGACGGAGAGGTGCTTGATAGCGCTGCTTCAGCCACCTATGCCTACTATCACTCCAACATTAAGCCGGCACCTGCAAAGGAGGAAAAGAAAGGCTGGAGATGCAAGATCTGCGGCTATATCTACGAGGGAGATGTGCTGCCTGAGGACTTTATCTGTCCTGTCTGCAAGCACGGCGCCGCTGACTTTGAGAAGATCTGATCAGAGAGCAGCATATGCATATAGGATAAATGCCCCGCATAGATTAGGTATAAAGCTATGTGGGGCATTCGGCATGAAAAGAGAAGGAAAAGACGAGGATATGCTGCTTCGCAGCCGCATAGCAGGTGCGGCGGAAGTACCCAGGGAACTGCTTTTGTCCCTCCCGGTCCTCACAGCTACGGGCAGACAGGAGATACGGGTGGAAAACTACCGGGGAATACAGGAATACACCCAGGAGCTGATCCGCATCAATACAAGGAGCGGTCAGATCCGCCTGACAGGGAAGCGCCTGTCCATAGAATATTACACTAACACAGAGATGAAGATCAC
>CBJMC01400__coassemble_506_pt1 | contig 13837 bp, 9 predicted proteins | sample CBJMC01400__metabat2_low_PE_044 | metagenome-assembled genome bin CBJMC01400
GATGAGCCGGTGCACCCGTTACACGGGTGCACCGTAAGTATATATGCAGGTTGCCTAAAAAGCGCACAGGTTTAATTTTTTGCATGCCAGGTATAGTTTTTGTTACAGGTTTTTCTCCTGGAGGACTTAAAATAGTACGTGATGATATGATAAGATAGACTCAGTGTACCGGCTGGCGGAAGGGCTGGCCGGGCGCTCCTGGGAGAAGAGGTTTTTATGAAATTATTGAAACTTGTGATCGTGGACGATGAACCCATCCTGCTGCAGGGACTGCTTGACACCTACGACTGGGCGGACATGGGCTTTAAGGTAGTGGGCTCGGCCCAGAGCGGGGAGCAGGCCATAGAGGTGATCAAAGAGACAAAGCCCCATGTGGTGCTGACGGACATCCGGATGAAGCAGATCACGGGGCTTATGGTGATGGAGGAGATCCAGAAAACGGACATGGACTGCATGTTTATCGTCCTCAGCGCCTACCGGGATTTTGACTATGCCCAGCAGGCTTGCGATCTGGGGGCTTTCGCGTATCTGCTGAAGCCTATTGAGGATGAGAAGCTGCGGGAGACCATGGAGGCAGCCTACCGGACCTGCATGGAGCAGATGGAGCAGGAGGCCAGGTATGAGAGCTGGGAGAAGCTGCTGGTGAAGGATGGAACCAGCTTTCAGCAGGTGGTTGTGCAGAATTATGTCCGGGACAGGCTCCCGGAGGAAAAGGTGGAAGAAGTCTTCCGGACGCTGGGAGACATGCCTGGAAATGAGGAGCGCTTTATCACTGTGTACGCGGATATAGATGTGGCCTACAAGATCACGGATTACCTGGATTATGAAGCGGCCAGATTTGCGCTTCTTAAAAGGCTGGAAGAGGAGCTGGAGAGCCGCTATTTCTGCTGGCGGGCTGACGGCGAGGAGACGGGCAGCGCGTTTATCGTCCGCACCACGGACAAAGAGGCGGTGGGAAAGCTGAAGCACTTCCTGGAATACATTAAAAAGGAGGAGCAGAGCAGGGTTGTTGCCGCCATATCCAAGCCCTACAAAGGCATTGCCGGGATCAAAAGAAGTTATGTGGAAGCCCGGAAGCTGTTCGAGATTGCCAGTGTGTCTGGAGCGGGTGCTTTTACTTCCCCGGAGGGGGTGGAGCTGCCGGACCAGGCGGCGACGGCCGGAGAAAGCGGGGATGTGGACAATCTGATCGTGAACGCTGTGCGCAGGAACAGTGAGAAAGAGCTGAAGGAGGCCTTTGTCCAGTTTGTCTACGGGCTGCCCCACGAGGAGGAACAGCAGCGGCAGCATCTCCACCGGATGATGCTGAAAGTGGAACTCATGCTCCAGGCGTCTTACGGGCTGTCAGAGGATATCCGGGAAAAGTTCCGGGGCTACTACGATAATCTGGGAACCATCGGCACGGCAAAGATGGTGGATGTCTGTTACCGGATCCTGTGCGCGGCCATTGAAGTGAGAAAAAGCGACGCAAAGCAGGATGAGACGAGATATTTCAAAGAGTACATGTCAGAGGCAGTGGCTTATATAGAGGAACATCTCAGGGATGAGGAACTGTCCATTGTATCTGTGGCCTCCCACATTTATCTGAACCCGGTCTATTTCGGAAGGGTGTTTAAAAATACGTTCCACATGACGTTCAAGCAGTATCTTCTCCAGCAGAGGATGGAGAAGGCCAAAAAGCTGCTGGAGGAAGGAAAAGGCAGTATCGGAGATATCTGTGAGGCGGTGGGGATCCACAACCCGTCCTATTTTTCCCATGTGTTCAAGCAGTACACGGGGAAGCTCCCAAGCGAATACAAGAAAGAGTACGAGGGATAGACAGAAATCGATATGAAAAGAAACGAGAAGGTATCCGGCATACAGAAAAAATATCTGAAGTATACGGCGGCGCTCCTGGGGCTTGCGCTTCTTCTCTCCAGCCTGGGGGCCGGCCTGTATGTGAAGAACAGGCTGACCCGGGCGGTGATCGCAAAATACGAGTTTATGACGGAGAGAATGGGCATCAGCCTGGAAAATCTGTTTCGCCAGAGCGACGAGGCGACGGCAGAGTGCGTCCTCTATGACGATGTGCAGCAGAGCCTGCGCAGTAAGGGGCTGGAGGAAGTCAGCCGCATTGGTCTGAGTAAATATTTCGCCTATGTGGGGTTGGAGCACATCGCGGATTACTGCTATGTGGATAATAAAGGGAACGTATACAGTAAATCCTATTCAGATGTAACCTATGAGGATGTGACGGACAGCGGTTTCCAGGAGTATCTGGGAGAGGACTACGCCCGGACGAAATGGTTCTGGGCGAAAGATACGCTTTTTGGAACAGAGCAGGAGGCGCTTTTTATCGGAAGGTATGTCCGGAGCATGGAGTACGCCCACGAGCCCGGGATGCTGTTCTTCAGGATGGATGATGCGTTTCTGGAGGGGATCACAGGGACAAGTGGAGAGCTGACAAGCGAGGCAGCGGTTGGAATTATCGACGCCAAAGGGCAGCTCTGTTTTTCCTCGGTTCCGGAGGAATTCAGCGTGGGTAAGAAGCGCCAGGCGGATATAGCGGAGCGTATCGCCGGGAGCGGGTCTGCCGGCATGATCCTGGAGGGGGAGAGTGTTCCGGGAGGCGTTCTGTCGGCGTACCGGGATGAGGCCAGCGGGCTGGCGGTCTTTTCCTTTGTGCCGGACAGGGTGCTGAACCAGGGGATCTTCCCTGTTTTCCTGGTGCTGGCCGGGATCTATCTTGTGGTGCTGGCTGCGGCCGCGGTGCTGAGTATTTATTTCTCCAGAAGATTTACAAAGCCCATCCAGGAGATCCGGACGGCCATGGCGGAATTTGACGGCAGCAATTTTGACCGGACCATAGAGCTCCATACCAACACAGAGCTGGACGAGATCGGTCACTCCTACAATGAACTTCTCGGGAATATCCAGAGGCTGCTGGAGGAGATCAAGGAGCAGGAGAGAGAGCTGCGCACATCGGAGCTGAACATGCTGATCAGCCAGATCAATCCGCATTTTCTGTACAATACACTGGATACGATCTATATGCTGGCGCGGATCAACAAGGAAGAGACGACTATGCGGATGATCCAGGCCCTGTCCAGATATCTGCGGCTGTCGCTGAGCAAAGGAAACGATATAGTGACTGTGGAAGACGAGCTGGAGAATGTGAAGAGTTACATGGAGATCCAGCAGATACGAAACAAAGATCTTTTCTCCTACCAGGTAGACTGCCGGGTGGATGCCGCCCACACAACTGTTCTGAAGCTGGTCCTGCAGCCGCTTGTGGAAAATGCAGTAAAGTATGGATTCCGGGATATTTTTGAGGGAGGGCAGATCCGGATCACCGTGTGGAAGGAAGAAGAGGAGCTGTACCTGGAGGTGTACAATAACGGTACCCCCATGGAGGCGGACATGGTGCAGAAGATCAACGGAATGAACAAGCTGCCTCTGGGAGAGATGAAAAACTGCTTTCCGGATAAGAGGCACGGCTACGGCGTGGTAAATATTCTGACCCGGCTCAGACTGAAGTACGGGGACGGGGCAGCCTTTTACTGCAGAGCACAGGAAGATGGAACAAGCTGTACGATCAAAATTCCCCGGGGAGACGGGCAGGAGGCATATGAGCAGGAACAGATACAGATTTAAAGAAAGAGTCATACAGGCGGCAGCGGTTTCCCTGCTTTTCTCCGTGGCAGCCGCAGGCTGCGCGGGAAGGCAGACAGAGGAAAAAGCAGGCGGGGAGGAGGTGTCCATCCCGGTCATCCTGATCGTGGACTCCTCTACAGGCAACAAAAATGAGGAGGATGTGATCCAGGCATTCAATGAACTGTATGATGGGAAGTGGCAGGCGGATGTGGAGTGGGTCATGGAGACGGAGGAAGAGTACCGGCAGAACCTGAAACGGCAGAATGTGACAGATACCCTCCCGGCAGTTATTACAGATCTCCGGATGCTTCCCGCCTTCTATTATACGATGATCCAGGATGGCAGGATCGAGGAACTGTCCGGGTATATCAAGGAAGATGAAGAGTGGATGGAGATGATCGAGCCGTCGGTGCTGGAGTCCTGCAGCGAGGAGGACGGCAGTATCTATCTGGGCCCTGTCAGTACGGCGGCATTTTCCTGTTCCGGGATCTTCTGGAACGAGGAGCTGTTTGCCCAGGCGGGTATTGAAAAATTCCCCGAAACATGGGAGGAATTCTGGGAGTGCTGCGAGAAGCTGGAGAGCTGCGGCATCACTCCGCTGGCCCTTCATACGGAGGGGACGGCCTGGGCGCCCATGCTTTTTGCCACGGCGGAGGCAGCCTCCACGGAGGAAGGGGCGCAGTTCATGCAGCAGTTCTACCCGGATACCTATCAGGGCGAAAGCGGGCTGCGCATTGCCCGGACGCTGGAGCGGCTGTTTCAGTACACTACAGGTGATGCGCTGTATGCTGATTTTGATGTGTCCTATGAGAATTTTTTCTCCGGGAAGGCAGCCATGATCCCCAACGGATACTGGATGATGGATCAGATTCCCGAAGAGTGGCAGGACAAAGTAAGGTTCTCGGCATTTCCGGAAAACAGGCTGATCTCATCCCCTGAGACATTTGGCTGGGCCATTGTGTCCAGCTACAGCCAGGAAGTCAAAGAGGGGGCGGCGGCTCTTCTGAAGCTGCGCACGCAGATGAACATGGAGCAGAGGGAGGAGCTGTTTGAACAGAGTCCGGATTCCCTGACCCAGGCAGAGCGGGACTATATAGAGACCTACAAAAGCGGCCCGGTCCTTGTCCCCAACTACCAGGTGAAATGGAACTCCATCCTGCAGGAGGAGACGCTGGGAACCATCCTTCCGGATCTGGCCCAGGGGAAGATCAGCCCGGAGGAATTTACAAAAAAAGAAGATGAGAGCATCCAGGAATTTCTGGAGGAGCAGTGATGCTTTGGCGCCGGAGAACATACCGGCGCTGAAGTATTTTTTTTGGCATTCCTGGTTTTTTATTTGATAACGGGGAGGAAGAGCGGCCGGTTATAATAGTCCCAGAACAAAGAAAACAGAGGTTTTCAGAAAGGCGAGGAAGGGTATGAAAAAGAAAAAAGTAATATCATTATTATTAGTTGCAGCCATGACAGCAGGCCTGGTGGCAGGATGCGGAAGCTCCTCTGACTCCGGGGACAGCGGCAGCAGTGAGGCAGAAGGAAAGGTATATTACCTCAACTTTAAGCCTGAGGCGGACGAGTACTGGCAGGAACTGGCGGAAGTCTACACAGAGGAGACCGGTGTGGAGGTGACAGTTCTGACAGCAGCTTCCGGAGAGTATGAGAAGACACTGAAATCAGAGATGGCAAAGACAGATGCGCCTACCCTGTTCCAGGTAAACGGACCTGTGGGACTGGCAAGCTGGAAAGACTACTGCTATGATCTGTCTGACTCCGATATCGCAGGGGAGCTGACAGACGACAGTTTTGCGCTGATGGACGGCGATAAGATGGCAGGTATTGCCTACGTTATCGAGAACTACGGCATTATCTACAACAAGGACCTTCTTGAGAAAGCAGGCTACACAGCAGACGATATCACAGACTTTGACAGCTTCAAAAAGGTAGTGGAAGACATTACGGCAAGAAAGGATGAACTTGGATTTTCCGCTTTTACATCAGCAGGCATGGACAGCTCATCTGACTGGAGATTCAAGACACATCTGGCCAATCTTCCGATCTACTATGAGTACAAGGATGAGGGCATTGACAATACAGACGCCATCAAGGGCACATACCTTGACAATTACCGCCAGATCTGGGATCTGTACATCAATAATGCAACCTGCGAACCGACAGAGATTTCCACAAAGACAGCCGATGACTCTACAGCAGAGTTTGTGACAGAGGAAGCGGTCTTCTACCAGAACGGTACATGGGAGTACAACAACATTGCGGATATCGGGGATGAGAACCTTGGCATTCTGCCAATCTACATCGGAGTTGAGGGCGAGGAGAACCAGGGCGTCTGCACAGGAACAGAGAACTACTGGTGTGTAAACTCCAAGGCATCTGAGGAAGATATCCAGGCAACACTGGATTTCATGAACTGGTGTGTAACTTCCGATGAAGGTGTGGAGGCTATGTGCAAGGATATGGGATTTGTCATTCCGTTCAAGTCCAACCTTGAGTCTGAAAATACACTGGTAAACGAAGCCAACGCGTACATGGAAGATGGGAAAACACCTGTGACATGGGTATTCTCAACCATGCCTTCTGAAGAGTGGAAAAATGGCGTAGGATCTGCGCTGACTGCATATGCGGCAGACCAGACAGATGCCAACTGGGATAAAGTTGTAAGCGCATTTGTGGACGGATGGGCTACAGAGGCAGCGGCATCAGCAGAGTAATCTTTCCGGAAGATCTGAAAGACATATTGAATTGAACAGGAAAGCGGCGGGCAGAAAAAGTCTGAACGCCGCTTTTTCAGAAGGAGGAGGATTTATATGGAAAAAGCGATCAAGCGGTATATGCCCATCTTTGTGCTTCCCACATTCTGCGCATTTATCCTTGGATTTATTATTCCGTTCGTAATGGGGATCTGGCTTTCGTTCTGCAAATTTACCACAGTCACGGATGCGAAGTTTGTCGGATTATCCAATTACATCGAGGCGTTTAAGGACACGGTGTTCAGACATTCTTTCTGGTATACCGCCCTTTTCGCCGTGGTCTCGCTGGTGGTGATCAATGTGATCGCCTTTGCCCTTGCCATGGCGCTGACCCAGAAAATGCGGGGAACCAATATTTTCCGCACGATCTTTTTTATGCCGAACCTGATCGGAGGCATCGTGCTGGGCTATATCTGGCAGCTCATCTTCAACGGCGTGCTGGCCCATTACAATACAGCGCTGGGGCTGAATGAGTGGTATGGATTCTGGGGGCTGATCATTCTGGTGAGCTGGCAGCAGATCGGTTATATGATGATCATTTACATTGCAGGGCTTCAGTCCATCCCCGGAGACGTGATGGAGGCGGCCCAGATCGACGGCGCATCGCGGATCCAGAGACTTTTCAAAGTGACCATCCCCATGATGATGCCATCCATCACCATCTGCATGTTCCTGTCTATTACCAACGGATTCAAGCTCTTTGACCAGAACCTGTCGCTGACGGCAGGAGAACCGTCCAAGATGTCCGAGATGATGGCCCTGAACATCTTCAACACATTCTACGGACGTACCGGATGGGAGGGCGTCGGCCAGGCCAAAGCAGTGATCTTCTTCGTCATCGTTGTGGCCATCGGCATGCTCCAGCTCCGGGCTACCCGTTCAAAGGAGGTGCAGCAGTAAATGAAAAAGAGAAGCGGGATAAGCACGCTGGGGACCGGCGCTTTCACCATACTGGGGCTGGTCTACATCGCCCCGATACTGATCGTGCTTATGAATTCCTTTAAGAAAAAAGTATATATCAACAAAGAACCTTTTACGCTGCCGACGGAAAAGACGTGGAACGGCCTTGAGAATTATCTGACAGCCATCGACAAGTACGAACTGCTCAGCGCCGTGGGCTGGACGGTATTTATTACCGTTGGCTCCGTGCTGGTGATCCTTGTGTGCACATCCATGTGCGCCTGGTATATCACAAGGGTAAAGACAAAATTTACTAAGGCCCTGTACCTGCTCTGCGTGTTCTCCATGGTAGTTCCCTTCCAGATGGTAATGTTCACCCTGTCTCTGGTGGCGGACCGGACCAGGCTCAACACACCCTGGGGAATTATTATCATTTATCTGGGATTCGGAGCGGGACTGGCAGTCTTTATGTTCTGCGGTTTTGTAAAATCCATCCCGCTGGAGATCGAGGAAGCGGCTCTTATCGATGGCTGCACGCCTCTTAGAACTTTCTTTTCTGTGGTGCTTCCCATTATGAAGCCGACATACATCTCCGTGGGGATACTGGAAACCATGTGGATCTGGAATGACTTCCTCCTGCCTTACCTTGTACTGGACCTGAATAAATACAAGACCATATCCATTGCAATCCAGTATATGAAGGGAAGCTACGGCCGGGTGGACATGGGCGCCATCATGGCGGCGCTGATCCTGGCGGTCATCCCGGTGATCATCTTCTACCTGTCCTGCCAGAAGCACATTATCAAAGGTGTGGCAGCAGGCGCGGTGAAAGGATAAAACAATGGAAAAACATAAGAGGGCTGCCCGGCGGGGCAGCCCTCCTTTATCCGCATGCCCAAAATGAGCAGCCATATTTTTATAAAGTATATATGCGGATATAAAGAAAAAAGAAGAAAAAATAAAAAAACAGCTTGCATTCTTCTGGAAACTGTTATATAATATCACTTGCGTTAGGGAATGGCCTGATGGAAATACAAAAGATGCGCGATTAGCTCAGCTGGCAGAGCACCTGACTCTTAATCAGGGTGTCCAGGGTTCGAACCCCTGATCGCGCACTTAGAAATCGCTGTTTTTGCGGACATTGCGAGCCGCGGGGACGGCGGTTTTTTTCTGCCACAAATGGCGGATTTGCGCGGTTTCCATGCTTGCGACAGAAAAAGAACAAGGCAGAGCAAGGCGAAAAGAAAAATTGGACGGGAAACAAAAATGTGGCGCGAAATCCGTCGCGAGTTCGTCGCGAGCAAAATAAATAGTCCAAGTTGAGAGTGAAACTTCGTTGCAGAGTTGACAGCAGACGTGTCTGGAAAGATACCTGCTGTCATTTTTTGTAAATTTCAGGAACGTCTTACGGAAAAGTCCGGATAGAAACCTCTCAGTGCATTCATGATAAGCTTAAATGTAAGTTCGGCCATATGCTGGGGACTTACGGAAGATCCTTCTGACAGCCAGGCCTTGACCAGTCCGATACAGCCGGAGAGGCAGAAGGCGTAGTAGTATGTCAGGTCATCCATTTTCTCCGGGAATGTTTCCTTCAAGGCGTTCAGGCTGTGTTCGGAGAGGATGCTTTCAATACGGTGCAGAAAAGAGATGTCACCGTTAGGGCCCAGGAGAGCGGCGCAGATATCCCGGTTTTCCGCGAGGATGGAAAAAATATCCTCGATGAACGGAAAGCTGTCTTCGTTGAACGGACTTACCGGATGGGTATGGATCAGATCTTCGATGTCTTCAGTCAGTTCGTTTTCAATCTTTTCCATCATGTCATAGATGTCCGCATAGTGCAGATAGAAAGTGGAGCGGTTGATGTCCACTTTTTCTACGAGTTCTTTGACCGTGATCTCTTTTAAACTCTTTTCTTTCAGAAGTTCGGCCAGTCCCTGGCGGAGCTGGGCTCTGGTCTTGCGAACCCGCCGGTCCATATTTTTTGACATGAAACATTTCTCCTTTAAAAATAATAGACACCGCATCGTTTGCTTATCCATTAACAGACAGAGTGGTGTTACATTAATGGTTGTATCTTTTTTATGATTTTACTATAATTCATAATGTTAAAAAAATCAACACAATATCTATTAATAGAACTAATGTTGTAAAAAGAAAGGGGACAGGGGACAATGCTGAGACAGGAATGGCACAGGCTGTTCAAAAATAAGATTTTACTGATTGTTACAGTCGCGGTCATCGCGATCCCGACAATCTATACCACACTTTTTCTTGGATCCATGTGGGACCCATACGGGAATATCGATAAACTTCCGGTGGCGGTCATCAACCATGACGTGCCGGTCACCTATGAAGATCAGAAACTGGACATCGGTGGAACATTGATGGAGGAACTGAAAAACAACGATTCTCTGGACTTTCAGTTTCCGTCAGAGACGGAGGCGCAGAAGGGCCTTGAGAACGGCACGTATTATATGGTCATCACCATACCGAAGGAATTTTCGGCCCATGCCTCATCGTTGACAGACGCGCATCCGAAGAAGATGACGCTGGCTTATGAAACGAATCCAGGAACGAACTACATCGCGTCCAAGATGAGCGAGACGGCGATGAAGGAACTGGAGAGCTCAGTACGGGAAGAGGTTACAAAAACGTATACAGAAGTTCTGTTCGACAAGCTTGCGGAAGTGGGTGGCGGAATGCAGGAAGCGGCGGATGGTTCGAGTGAACTGAAAACAGGAACGGATCAGCTGACAGACGGAAATCAGACGATTACCGACAATCTGCAGGTCCTTTCAGACAGTGCCTTAGTATTTGTGGAGGGAAGCCGGGAACTGGAAGTGGGGATTAGCCAGTATACAGACGGGGTCAGTGCAGCTGCAGCAGGGGCAGAAGAGCTGCAAAGTGGTGTAAATGCACTGGACAGTGGTGTAAATGGTGCGAAGAAAGGAGGTTCTGACCTGGCAGCTGGCGCGGTGGATGTAGATGATAACATGACTGCGCTCAATGCCGGACTGTCCGAACTGAATGCGGCGGCGTCGGCCCTTCCCAATGCGGCGGATGTGCTGAATGACGGCGCGGATTCATTAAGTAACGGTGCGCAACAGCTCTCAGACGGGATTGCATCTCTGTCTGACGGGGCGGCCGGCCTGAAGAATGGTGCAGATGTGCTTAGCTCCGGCCTGCAGTCTGCTGCTTCCAGTTCCCAGTCGTTGCGCGACGGGGCGGCCGGGATCAGTCAGGCGCTGTCAACACTCGCCGGAGAGGAAGGTGTGCCGGAGGAAGTGAGGGCACAGATCGCAGCAGTTCAGCAGCAGGCGGATATATTTTCCACAAGCATTTCCGCCTACACATACGGTGTCGATGAAGCGGCGGCCGGGAGCATGCAGATCGCATCGGAGATCCCGGATCTTCAGAACGGCATTTCCGCAGTACAGGGTGGTGCAGATTCCCTTAAGAACGGGATTGGGCAGCTTCAGGCTGGCACTTCCGCATTGGCAGAACAGGCGCCGGCGTTTGTGGATGGGATTTCCGCTGCTGCATCAGGGGCAGATCAGCTTCAGAAGGGAACATCGATGCTCCGGAAAGGATCTGCGGATCTGGACAGCGGTCTGGGAGAGCTGGCACAAGGAAGCGCGAAGCTGAAAGATGGAACGGATACGCTTGTCTCCGGAACCGGACAGCTTACCTCGAACAGCAAAGCGTTGACGGAGGGCGCGGCAACACTAACAGATGGAGCCTGCCAGATCAGCAGTGGCGCGGGACAACTCTCTGACGGCAGCGGCGAACTGGGCGATGGGATCAGGCAGGTTTCGGAAGGCGCGGAGACGCTGTCAAAGGAACTGGGAAGCGGCGCGGAGCAGATCCTGGAGACGAATACATCGGATCAGGCGGCAGATATGTTTGCCGCACCGATAGATACGGAAGAGACAAAGATTACGGAGGTGGCCAACAACGGACATGCCATGGCGCCGTATATGATGTCCGTAGGCTTGTGGGTTGGCTGTATCGCGTTCAGTCTGATGTATCCGCTGACCAGTTATGCCGGGCAGATGAAATGTGGTTTCCGCTGGTGGATCAGCAAGGCATCCGTACTCTATCTGACGGCAGTGCTCCAGGCAGTAGTTATGATCGGTTCACTGCATATATTCGATGGTTTTACACCTGTGGAAATGGGGAAGACGGTCCTGGTAGCGTGTGCGGCTTCCCTTGCGTTCATGTCGGTGATGTACTTCTTCACCAGCCTGCTGGGGCGCGTTGGAAGCTTCCTGATGCTGATCTTCATGGTGATCCAGCTGGCAGGTTCCGTGGGGACATATCCCTATGAACTGTCCGGATCATTTGTGCCGTATCTTCACGACTGGGTACCGTTTACGTATACGGTGGAAGCATTCCGCAGCACCATAAGCGGCGGGGAGAGTGTCCGGGGGTGCCTCGTTTTCCTGTTGCTCCTGTTCCTCGTATTTACAGGACTTACGATCCTGGAGTTCACTGTGCGGGCACGGAAAATCCGGGAAGGAAGGAACACATGGATGGTATGGCTGGAAGAGCAAGGACTGGCATAATGGATGAAGTTTCGTTAAGGGACCAACTGTTCCGGGTATCAAATGAATAATAAACTTTTAGGGGCTATTGCAGGGCAGAAGAGATTGTCGGAGCAGTAGCCCTGTTAAGGTCGGATAGACGGAGTAAATATATTATAATGAGAATAATTGAGCAGAGGGGCGGCGTTTTTTTCTGCCTTTTTATTGGATTGTGGAGAAAAGTCTGTGCAGAATGAGGTATAATAATTGCAGGAAGAAAGGCAGATGTACCATGAAGGGAAAAGGGAGAAAACGAAAAAAGACCAGATGGAAAAGAAGAGTGCTGGCAGTCTGCCTTGTGCTCGTACTGATCCCGGCAGGCTATATAGGGCTGATCCTTGGCTATATGGGGAAGGTGGAACCGGAGACAGACGCAGTTACCACAAATACAGAGAGCTCCATGTATACGCTGGAAGAATTTTCTGAGCGCCTGAAACCCTACAGCGGGCTTTACGAGGAGGCGGTGCTTGCTCATGCAGATGAGCCTGACAGCGGGACGTACGTGATACCCGGTCTTGAGTCGGCCAGGACGCTCACCTCGAACGGAGACGGAAAATATTCTATATGTACAGGCATGACGCCTCAGGGGATCACTGTGTCAGAGCAGTATCTGTTTATCAGCGCTTACTGTCAGTCTAAGACACATAACTCTGTTGTCTTTATGATAGATAAGGAGACCCATGAGTTTGTTAAGGAGATCGTCCTGCCCAACAAGGCCCACGTGGGGAGTCTTGCGTATGATGGCGAGAACAATAATCTGTGGGTGTGTGGGAGCAGGAATGGCGTGGCCCAGGTGAATGCGCTGGATATGGAAAGCGTGGAGGCGTATGATTTTTCCGAGAGCTGGGAGCCGGTCAGCTTTCTGCATGTCAACAATATACTGGACATACCGAGAAGCTCTTTCATGACCTATCACGCTTCGTATCTCTACGTGGGATATTATTCTACAAAGGAGAACAGCATGATCAAAAAATATGAGGTGCAGGATGACGGAAATATACAGAGTGTTCCCATCAAGCACCGCACGTCAAAAGTCCGGCAGGGCGTGGCGGATGACGAGGACCTGAAAATATCCCGGTATGCCCAGGGGATGACCTTCCTGAGCGATATACTTTTCCTGTCTTATTCCATGGGGATTGTTCCTTCGAGGCTGGCAGCATACCAGGTCTCTGACGGCATCAGGGATTACACAGATGAGATGGCACTGGAGGATATCCGTCTCCCTTATATGCTGGAACAGATCTGCATGGACGGAGGGACGATGTACCTTCTCTTTGAGTCGGGAGCCTACCCGTACCGATATCTCCCCGGGCTTTCTGTGGACAGAGTCCTGAAAATAGATATCCTGTAGACAGCGAAAACCCGCTGGCCATGAGGCCTGCGGGTTTTCGTCGTTGTTATAGTTATCTAAAGGAATGAGAGTAAAGTGCAACACCAAAGAATTCTGCCGTGGTGTCTTACTTTATGAGGGGGGAGATAGTTGACTGTTCATCAACTATCTGACTGTTATTATAATGAACAGATATGTCCAAAATATGAGCAGTCTCTAAAAAAATCAGAAAGTTTCTTAATAGAACCTTAAGTTTTTATAATCGCTGTGTTTAGAATTAAAAACAAGACAAATATCGAAAGTTTTCGCTCTATTCATTATCCTTTATTATAGCAGAAAATGGCGTAAAATCAAGAAATATATAGGATAACAGAGCAACAAAAAATGACCAGACATCCGAAGGAATGTCTGATCATTTTTTGTCTTCCTAATCACTGAGAGCAGATAACGGGAGTCGAACCCGCCTTTCCAGCTTGGGAAGCTAGCGTCATACCGATAGACTATATCTGCATGGTTCCAGTATAACACCTTTTAGAAAAAAATCAAGCGGGTGATGGGAATCGAACCCACGTATCCAGCTTGGAAGGCTGGTGTTCTACCATTGAACTACACCCGCGAACGAATGTTAT
>CBJMC01400__coassemble_373_pt1 | contig 12625 bp, 13 predicted proteins | sample CBJMC01400__metabat2_low_PE_044 | metagenome-assembled genome bin CBJMC01400
TCCGGTCACTGGCCCAGTTTTTCAGCACTTCTTCCTTATTCTCCCAGTATCCGACGGCAAGTCCGGCCAGATAGGCAGCCCCCATAGCCGTGGTCTCCACACATCTGGGCCGGTTCACAGGGGCATTGCTGATATCCGCCTGGGACTGCATCAGGAAATTGTTGGCGCTGGCTCCTCCGTCCACTTTGAGGGAGCTCAAGGTAATGCCTGCATCCGCTTCCATAGCCTTCAGCACGTCATTGACCTGATAGGCAAGGGATTCCAGGGTAGCCCTGATGACATGGTATTTATTGACTCCCCGGGTAATGCCCACAATGGTTCCTCTGGCGTAGGGATCCCAGTGAGGCGCACCAAGGCCCGTGAAAGCCGGCACCACATAGCAGCCGTTTGTGTCTGGCACTTTATTTGCCATATATTCCGAATCCTCGGAGGAATCGATCAGACGCATCTCGTCCCGGAGCCACTGGATAGCTGCTCCGGCCACGAAGATGGATCCTTCCAGGGCGTAGTTCACCTTTCCGTCCAGTCCCCAGGCAATGGTAGTCAGTAGGCCGTTGTCAGAGAACACCGGCTTTTCCCCTGTATTCATCAGCAGGAAGCAGCCTGTACCGTAGGTATTCTTTGCCTCCCCGGGCTGGAAACAGGTCTGGCCGAAAAGAGCCGACTGCTGGTCTCCGGCCGCCCCTCCGATGGGGATGCTGCCGCCAAAATAGGAGGGATCGCTCTCCCCGTAAATACAGCTGGAAGGCTTCACCTCCGGCAGCATAGTAACAGGGATATCAAGAAGCTTCAGGATATCTTCATCCCACTGCAGGGTATTGATATTAAAAAGCATGGTCCGGGATGCGTTAGAGTAATCTGTCACGTGAACTTTTCCCTTTGTCAGTTTCCAGATCAGCCAGGTCTCCACTGTACCAAAGAGGAGTTCTCCCCTTTCAGCCCGCTGTCTCGCACCCTCCACATGGTCCAGGATCCACTTAATTTTTGTGGCGGAAAAATATGCGTCAATCTTAAGACCGGTTTTCCGGCGGATCATATCTTCCAGGCCCTCTGCTATCAGCTTGTCACAAAAACCTGCTGTCCTGCGGCACTGCCACACAATGGCATTGCAGACGGGCTCCCCTGTCTTTTTGTCCCACACAATAACAGTCTCCCGCTGATTCGTGATACCGATCGCAGCAATGTCCGTAGCCTCCGCCCCTATCTTGCTCATGGCCTCCACCGCTACCCCAAGCTGGGTGGACCAGATCTCATCCGCATCGTGCTCCACCCAGCCCGGTTTCGGGAAATGCTGAGTGAACTCCTTCTGAGCTACGCTGCATATATTCCCCTGTTTGTCAAACAAAATACAGCGGTTGCTGGTGGTGCCGGCATCCAGCGCCATCACAAATTGTTTCATAATTGTCCTCCTTTTTGCAATTCCGGACGTAATACTTTTAAAAAGTATTACGTCCGGAATTGCAGTAACTGGTATGTTATTTTGTATTTACCTCTGAATACTTTCCTTATTGTCTGTTATCCTATTGAATTATCTGCCTGCTTCTGCGTCTTCCCTTGCCAGATAGCGGCGGGTATAAGGGCACACGACAAAGCATTTTCCGCACAAGTCCGCCTCGATCCCGGTGCGCTGCCGCATAAGTTCCACCTGTTTCTTATAGCAGGTATCCTTGTCGAACAATGCCTCCCGGTCCATGCCTGCGCTCCACAGTGTCCCTTTCAAGGCATGTGCAGGACAGTTGTCCACACAGGCCCTGCAGGCGCCGCAGCGGGAACTTGTGACCGGCTGTCCGCAGGGAAGAGGAGCGTCCGTGAGAAGCGACGAAAGGCGGATGGCTGACCCGAACGCTTCCGTCACAAGGATACAGCTTTTCCCTATCCAGCCAAGCCCCGCTCTCGTGGCCACTGTTTTGTGGGGAAGAGGCGTGATCCAGTTTTCATCCTGGCTGACTCTGTCCGTAGTCTGTGCATAGGCCCTGAATCCCCGGCTTTTCAGGAAATCCTCTCCGGCCAGCACGATCCTGTTCAGTTTCTGATTCAGGGAATGGTAGGTCTCATAGTATTCCAGCGTGGGGCCGTCCTGGATCTGCCGGATGATCTTTTCCGGAACCGGGACAGCCACGGCCACGCCCACAGGATATGGCGGAGTATGCTCCTGCCGGGACATGATTCCGGTCAGATCCCCGCACCCTGCCAGCGCAGCCCCCTCCTGCTCCAACACAGATTTCAGTTTTTTCCAGAATGTATCCTCCATGCCCTGTTCCTCCTTACCTTACAGAATGGCAGTACTTAACAGTATTCACATTACAGCAGGACCTTAAAGCTCTTCTCATCTTCCTCCAGCGGGAGGTCTTTCCCATCGATCCAGTCAATCTCGATAAAGCTGTCGTGGTTCAGGCTGTACAGGAGCTTGTCCACAAGCTGGGGCCTTCCCTGGATCTCCAGCGTCACGGTCCCGTCCATCTCATTTCTCACCCAGCCTGTGATCCCCAGGGATTGGGCCAGGTATTTGGCTTTGTAACGGAAACCCACGCCCTGCACCCTCCCGCGGAAATTCAATTTTTTTCTGACTTCAGCCATATATTCCTCCTGTTCTCTTTCATCTGAGGTATTGTTTTTATTCTAATTCTTTTTCCACAGGCTGACAAGTCCTTCCAGTTATATCCGCATCATCTCCGACATGATGCAGCCGCCCGCTGCCCCGCAGGACAGGATTTCCTCCATCTGACCCGTGCCCATATGTATACCGCCGATGGCCCACACCGGCACATCCGCCAGAGCGCAGATTTCCTGCAGAAAGGCGGTTCCCCGGGGAGGCAGCCCTTTTTTACAGTCCGTAAGATAAATATGCCCCGCAGTCAGGCAGGTGGCGCCCAGCCGCAGCGCTTCCTCAGCCTCCCGGACAGAGTGGACCGATGTTCCCACATGGCTGAATTCCTTTAAACTCCCAGCTTCCCTGTATTTTTTCAGAAGCGCCAGCGGCAGGTGGATGGCATCCACCCCCGCACGCAGCGCAGCTTCCGGATATGTATGATATACGCAGGGCACATGATACTCCCGGCAGACCGCAAGCACCTGTCCGGCCAGGCGGGCGTAATCCTCCTCTTCCAGATCCTTCTCCCGCACGATCACAGCCGCCGGATGTAACTGACAGACCCGGCGGATCTGCTCCAGGTAGGGCCGTGCGGCCAGATGGCGATTTGTCACCACCGCCACCCGGGACAGGACGTCCCCATCCGGAAGGCCTCTCTTTCCCATTTCTTTCCTACACATAGATGTACTCCGCCATGACAGGCTGCAGATGGTTGGACTCCAGGGCATGATAGACCTCATTAACCGACCGGCCGTCTGAAATTTCGAACTGTTCGTCGCCCCGATCCGCCACATCATCGCCGTGCTCTCCGATACCGGTGCTGACTCCCGCCGAGATCTTGGTGGCAGCGATCTGCACCAGGTTATCCCGGACTCTGGCACATTCCCGGCTGGATATGGTGATGCTTGCAAAAGGCATGAACAGCCGATAGGCGCAGACTACCTGGAGAAGCTGGGCCTCGTGGACATCCATGGGATTGATCTTGTCATTGTTGATAATGGGACGAAGCCGCGGACAGGAGAAGGCGATCTCCCCGTGGGGATATTTCTTCTGCAGCAGATATGCATGCATGCCGGTGGCAAATGCATCTTTCCGGAAATCGTCCAACCCTAAAAGGGCGGCAAATCCCACACCTCTCATGCCTCCCATAAGGGCCCGCTCCTGGGCGTTGAACCGGTAGGGAAAGATCCGCTTGTGTCCGGCCAGGTGGAGAGTCTCATATTTGTCGGAATTGTAGGTCTCCTGGAAGACCGTCACATAGTCTGCCCCGCATGTTTGCAGGTACGCATACTCGTCCGAGTTCATGGGGTAGACCTCCAGCCCGATGACACGGAAATATTTCCTGGCGATCTGGCAGGCCTTTCCGATATACTCCACAGTAGATTTCTTCCTGCTCTCCCCTGTCAGGATCAGGATCTCCTGCAGCCCGGTCTCTGCGACAGCCGCAAACTCTCTCTCCATCTCCGCCTCGTCGAGCTGGGCCCTCTTTATCTTGTTGTGGCAGTTGAATCCGCAGTAAATGCAGTAATTTTCACAATAATTTGCGATGTACACCGGCGTGAACATGGCGATCGAGTTGCCGAAATGCTTCCTGGTCTCCGCCTGTGCCGCCTGGGCCATCTCTTCCAGGAGCGGCATAGCTGCCGGGGAGAGAAGGGCCTTGAAATCTTCCGGGGAGCGGCTTTCCTTTGCAAGCGCACGTCTCACGTCCGCTTCCGTGTAGCTGTCGTAGTCATAGCGGTCCATCTCAGCTATAACTTTGTCCATCACTTCCGAGCCGATATCCTCCATATCCGGCAGGTACGTCATATGGTCGATCCGATTCTCCCGCTGATGCTCCCGGATCTCATCGTTTAAAATGCTCTCATTTATATGATTTTCTGCGCTCATTTTCGCAAGCCTCCTTCTATGCCAACTGTTAATCTCTCAGATATCCGGTAAGCGGCGATGAGGCGCTTCCTCCTTTTGCCCGGACACTTCCCATCCCCGCAAGGTAAGCGGCGCGTCCCGCCTCCACAGCCAGTTTCATGGCACCGGCCATGGCCGCGATGTCTCCCGATGTGGCGATGGCGGTGTTGGCCATAACAGCGGCAGCCCCCATCTCCATGGCCTCACAGGCCTGAGAGGGCTTCCCGATCCCAGCGTCCACGATGATGGGGAGATCGATCTCATCAATGAGGATCTGGATAAACTCTTTTGTACAGAGCCCCTTATTGGAACCGATGGGTGCCCCCAGCGGCATGATGCAGGCGGCTCCCGCCTCCGCCATGTCTCTTGCCATATTCAGATCCGGATACATGTAGGGCATGACAGTAAACCCTTCTTTTGCCAGGATCTCTGTAGCCTTGACCGTCTCATAGTTATCCGGGAGCAGGTATTTGGTGTCCCGCATGATCTCGATCTTGATCAGGTCACTGCCGCAGACCTCCCTTGCCAGCCTTGCGATCCGCACCGCTTCCTGGGCGTTTCTCGCACCGGAAGTGTTGGGCAGGACAGCCACCTCTTCCGGTATGTAATCCAGGATGTTGGCAAGTCCTCCCTCATTTGCCCGGCGCAGGGCCATAGTCACGATCTGAGCCCCCGCATGCTCCACGGCTGCCCGGATCAGGTCCAGGGAATATTTTCCGGATCCCAGGATGAACCTGGATGTAAATGTATGATCTCCCAGTTTCCATGTGTCTTTTTTGCTGTCTATCCTTGTTTCCATTTTCTTTCCTTCCCCGCCGGCTTTTCCTGGCCGGCGCTTTTTCATTTCTTTGTCTTTTCGTTTCTGCCTGTGATAACTTCCTAACTCTCGCCCAGTATGAGCCTGAGCACCATGTTGGCCTGATGAGCCGCGCAGAGAGCCACCCTGGGCGCCATAAGCCCCCGTCCTGCTGCAGCCTCAGTTTTCTCATCCCCGCACAGGTAAAAGCGGGAGGCAACTCTCCTTGTGTGGATCTCATTGCCGTCCCCGTACCCTGCCATGCCGCTGGCGGCCACCAGATATTTCTCCGGCAGCTGCTCCAGCACCGTCCGGACAAACATGGCCTTCTGCTCCGCAACGTCAAAGGCCTCACAGATATAGGTGTCGTCCCGCAGCAGCCCGGCAGCGTTCTCCTCTGTCACCCACAGGCAGTCTGTCCGCAGATCCAGCCAGGGGTTGATCCGCAGCAGATTCTCCCGAAGGGCCTCGGTCTTTGGCATGCCCACCTGGTCGGCAAAATACTGCTGCCGGTTCAGGTTGGTCACATCCACCCTGTCAAAATCGATCAGATGGAGATGTCCCACCCCCAGCCTGGCAAGGCTGACCGCTATATTTGACCCAAGACCTCCAAGGCCCGCCACCGCCACCCGGGCGGCGCTGATCCGTGCCTGGATGCCCTCTGTGTGGCGGCTTACGAGGGCCTGCCGGATCTCCTCTTCTGTTACTTGGATGTTCTGCATCTTCTCTAGCCCCCTCCCACAAAACTTACGACTTCCAGTGTATCTCCGTCCTCGATAAGGCGGCTCTCATACTCCCTTTTGGGCACAATGGAGCCATTTTGCTCTACGGCCACCCGGTCCGGCCTGTATCCCTTTTCTTCCAGAAATGCACTGACAGAAAGGGACGACGCAAACGTCTCCGGCTGTCCATTAATGCGCGCTGTGATCACAAAACCCTCCTCCTTTCTTCCGGGCAGTCGTCCTCTGGTAAGGGACAGCAGAAATATGTCCCAAGAAAAAAAGGTTCACGAAAGAATACACCCGCGGTGGTGCACCCCTTCGTGAACCGTCCTTATCCATTCACTGTTCACTCACATGGTCCTGCCCTGTTCTGTTGTCTGTAAATTTCCTGACCTGCCCGCAAAATAAGAAAAGGGAAATGGCATCATGCCATTTCCCGCAGTCTCTCATCTATTTCCCTACGTTGGCATTATCCAAATCAGGTTCCCGGGTCGAAGTTCCCAACTTCCTCTCAGCCTGTCTACAAGCTCCCCCTATGCAATTTACATGTTCCAATATACCCACTTTGCCAGGAAAAGTCAATAGCTTTTCCTCTACTCGGCTTCTATGGCCTCATATCCCTCCGGGATGGTGATGCCCAGCTCCTCGCAGATAGCGGGATTGTACTTTTTCGTCACCTGAGCCGCTGTCTCCACCTCCATGGATGCAATGTCTTCTCCCTCTGCCAGTATCTTGTATGCCATCTCGCCGGTCTGGTATCCCAGGTCGTAGTAGCTGATGGAGAGCGTGGCCACGCCGCAGCCGCTGCAGATGCCCTCCTCTCCCGCGATCACCGGGACCTTGGCGGGAAGGCAGATATTGTTGATGATCTGGGTGTTGGACGCCATGGTGTTGTCCGTGGGGATGTAGATGGCATCGCACTCCTCCACCGCGTTTTGAGTCACAGACTGTATCTCGTTGGAGTCGGCAGCTGTGTACTCTTTGTAGGAAATGCCGTCCGCCTCCAGCTCTGCCTCAAAAAGCTCTGCCTGGTACTTGGAGTTGGACTCTGCGGAGCAGTAAAGGATCCCCACTGTCTGCGCCTCCGGCACAAGCTCCAGCAGCATATCCTCCTGCTCTTCTATGGGCGCCAGGTCGCTTGTCCCTGAAATGTTCACTCCCGTGGCTCCTGTCCAGTCATCTATTCCCAGCGCGCTGCCATAATCAGTAACGGAAGTTCCCAGGATCGGGATGTCTGACGTCGCCTGGGCTGCTGTCTGGAGAGGCAGGGTAGCGTTGGCAAGAATTAAATCCACATCAGAAGAAACAAAATTATTGACGATAGTGGAGCACATAGTCTGCTCTCCCTGTGCGTTCTGCACGTCAAACTCTACATTGTCCTCGCCAAACAGCTCCCGGCAGGCATCCTGAAACCCTTCCGTGGCCGCATCCAGAGCCGCATGCTCCATCTGCTGGCAGATTCCTATAGTATATGTACCGCTTCCGCCTGCGTCATCTCCGCTGCTTCCAGAGCTGTCTCCTGAGCTGCTTCCGCAGGCTGCAAGTGCGGCTGTCATGACTGCTGTCAGTAAGATTGCTGTTACCTTTTTTAACTTCATGTCCTTTTCCTCCTGTCGCTTTATCGCTTAAAACTTCTACACTTTATAGTGCTAAAGTATTTATGAAATAAATTATACAGAGATACGCAGAAAAGTCAAGCCCTTTTTATTTTCTTTTCACACGTCCTCTGTATACCCCTTTGCTCCACATGGCAGCGCCGCAAGCTGCACCTCAGCCACAAACCAGTCTTCCTCCATACGGGCGGCGATATCTCCCTCCATCCTGCGGGCCAGCTCTCTGGCAATGGAGAGGCCCAGCCCCGTGGAGGTCCGGCTCCTTGCCTCATCTGCCTTGTAGAACCTGTCAAACACATGCTCTGTATCAATCTTGTCCGGACAGGACACCTGGTTGGCAAAGGTCATTACAGCTCTGTCCCCCTGCCTCTTGAGCGCAATGCGGATCTTCTTCTCGCCGTGGTCCATCCCGTTCTTAATGAGATTCTGGATGACCCGCCTGAGGGCACGGGGGTCTGCCTCCACACAGATTTCCTCCTCAGGAATGGAAAACTCCGGTCTGATCCCAAGCGCCAGCCATTCCTCGTAGTAGGAAAACAGCGTCTCCTTCAGGATCCGGTTCAGCCGGCAGGCTGTCCTCTCTATTTCATAGCGCCCGCCCTGGAGTTTCGTGTAAGTGAACAGCTCCTCCAGCATCTCCTTCAGACTGCCGATCCTCTCCTGGATGATGCGGATATATCGTTCCTGTTCCTCCGGGTCCCTGGTCTCCCGGAGGAGCTGGAAATACCCGTCCAGGGAGGTGAGAGGCGTGCGGATATCGTGGGACAGGTCCGTGTAGATGCGGGCAATCTCTCCCTCCTTTTCCATGTACTCTCTGTGTTCACTTTTCATCTCCAGCAATAGTTCATTGAGCTCTTCTGCCAGCTCGCCCACCCCGCCAACCCGGATCTGGGTCGTGATGAGCATATTGCTGTCGTGCTCCCGCAGGAACGCGATCTGGCGGCAGATGTCCTTCATCTGCCGCTGGTATTTCCACAGCACTGCCGCCAGGATCACGATACCTGTTATAAGGATAATAGTCAGCATCCTGTCTCTCCTTCTGTAAATGCTCCTCCTGTTGACTTCTCCTGTCCCCTACACATCCCTCTTCTGGAACACAAGAGCCCCCAGGCCTGCCGCCAGGACAAGGAACAGGGCCGCTGTCAGCAGCGCTCCTGTCACGTCTGACGCGGAGGGCGCCAGGGGGAGCATGGCAATCTTTCCCGTGATGGTGTGGGAGATAATGTCAACATCTCCAGCCCCCATCCTGCGCAGCAGTGTCTCCGCCCCACCGTACAGGAGGATAGCCAGGTTCTGGCAGAGCAGCACCCCCAGCACCATGCTCAGCACGCTGCTCCGTATGATCACTGTAAGGGCACACAGGACCACCATAAAGGCACAGTGCAGCGCCGTCTGCGCTCCCAGATAAGGGAGGAACTCTCCCGGGTCACCCCAGGCCAGGGCTCCAAAAAGCAAGGCATCAGAGATCGCCTCAATGGCCACGAAAAAGAGGATGGTAAACACTGTGTACACCATCACAGCCACCGCCTTGGCCGCCACAAGGGCCGCCCGGCTCTTCACCTGCCCCGCTGTGTTCTTCACATAGCCGCTGCTCATGTCCGCCCCGGAAAACAAAATCGTGAATATAGCAATAAAAAGAGCTATAAATCGCCCCTGTATATTTGCCGCAAACAGGTCAAACACAGTCACCTGCTCTCCAGGTGTGGTGGGGAGAGTGACAGTCATACCCAGGTTGGGCGTCTCCTCCCCGCTCTCATCCGGCGAGGAGGGACTCACCTGCACCATATCCACCGATGCCTCGGCCGCCTTCCTTGTGTCTGCCCGATACTCATCCCGGCTCATGATATTAGTAAAAAGCACGCACCCCGTCAGCACGATGAGGATCACATAGGCGCTCCTTGTGTGGAGCATCCGGTATATTTCCATTTTTATCATATTAAGCATTTGCCCCGCCTCCTGTCAGTTTTAAGAAATAGGTCTCCAGCTCCTCGTTTGTGACAGAGATGCCCCGCACAGGGATTCCTGCCTTTGCGAAGGCCATGTTGAGCGCCGCGCTCTCCTCCAGCCTCTCAAAAATATAGATGTGCTCCCTGTCTGCCACCTGGTATCGTTTTATTCCCAGGCGGTCCATCACCGGAACAGCCCGCTCCGGGTCATCCAGTGTGACCTCCAGCCTCTCGCTGCATTTTTCCATCAGCTCTTCGTTCGTCAGCTCCTGGAGAAGAGTCCCGTTGTGGATGATCCCGTAGTCTGTGGCTATCTTGGAGAGCTCCTCCAGGATATGGCTGGAAATGAGGATCGTCATATTCCTTTCCCTGTTCAGCTTCAGCACCGTATCCCGCACCTCCGCGATCCCCTGTGGGTCCAGGCCGTTGATGGGCTCGTCGAGGACCAGCAGGTCCGGCTCTCCCACCAGGGCCAGGGCGATGCCCAGCCTCTGCTTCATGCCCAGGGAGTACCTCTTCACCGGCTTCTTGCCCACGCCCCCAAGGCCCACGATATCCAGAAGCTCCTCCTCGTATCCCCTTTTGTACACGCCAAGGAGCATGCTCTTCATTTTCAGGTTGTCTCTGGCAGACATGCTTCCGTAGAGGCCCGGCCCCTCGATGAGGCAGCCCACCCTGGAGCGTATCCGGCTCAGCTCGCGGCCCCTGCACCCGAACAGCTCGATCTCTCCCGCCGTGGGGGAGGCCAGACCGCTGATCATCCGCAGGGTAGTGGTCTTGCCCGCTCCGTTCCTGCCGATAAAACCGTATATCGCCCCCTTCTTTATATGCATGCTCACCTGGTCTACTGCCCTGTGCCTGCCGTACTGTTTTGTCAATGCTCTTGTCTGCAGCAGCAGCTCACTCATATTTCTCACTCCTTTTCTCTCGATCTGTCTTACATTCTAAGGACCTTTCCTTAATCCTTCGCAAATAAAATCTAAAGAAAAGGTAAAGCTTACCGGGGCATCCGGTAGCCGATACCCCATATAGTCTCAATGTACTCCTCCTGCGTCTCCTTCTTTATCTTCCTGCGGATATTGCTGATGTGCACATCCAGCGTCTTGGTCTCCCCCATGTAGGGCTCCTCCCAGGCGTACTCAAAGATCTCCTCCTTGCTGTAGACCCGCCCCGGGTGGGACAGGAGGAGTTCCAGGATGGCAAACTCCTGGCGTGTAAACCGGGGCAGCTCTCTTCCCCTCACAAAGACCTTAAAGGTCTCCTTGTCCAGGGTCATCTCCCTGTGGCTCAGAGTGTTCCCGGCAGCCTCGGCTGTCCCCCGCCTGCGCAGCTGCACCTCGATCCTTGCCAGCACCTCCCGTAACTCAAAGGGCTTTGTCACATAGTCGTCCGCCCCGCTCTTTAAGAGGTCCACCTTGTCGTCCAGCCGGTCCTTCGCAGTCAGCACAATGACCGGGATATCCCTCTTTCTGCGTATCTCTTCCAGCACCCTCTCCCCGGACATGCCCGGCAGCATCAGGTCCAGGAGGACCAGGTCAAAGGGCTCCATGTCCAGGCGCAAAAGCGCCTCAGTGCCGGAGTAGGCCTGGCTGCAGCTATAGCCTCCCTTCTCCAGGGCCTCCCTTAAAAGATTGTTGATATTTGTATCATCGTCTATGATCAGTATGTGGTCCACCTTGCCCTGTCTCTCCTTTTCTTCCTGTTCCTCTTAGGAAGGAGATACCCAGTTTTTCCATCTCCTCCCTAAGCTTTCCGTACCGGCTTCTGCTGACCGGGACGGATGTCCCTCCCTCTAACTTGGCCTCGTAAGTCTGACCGAAACGGCTGGCGCCTACTGCCCGTATATTGGCAAGGGGCACCAGGAAGGACTGATGGCAGCGAAAGAAATGGTAGTCTAGGAAGATCCGCTCCAGCTCCTCCAGCGTGTGGGAGGTCTGCCAGGTCCCTCCGTCCTTCCTGTGGATCTGCACCTTCCGTTTCTCTTTGCATATGTAGAGGATCTGATCTGGCTCCAGGAACAGATAGTCTGCCCCGCTCCTGACAGCAATCTTCTCTTTTCTCGGCACACCTGCCTTTTTCCGCACCTTCTCAAAGGTCCGCTCCATCCGCCGGATATCCACTGGCTTAGTGAGGAAATCCACCGGCTCATACTCGTAGCTCTCCAAGGCAAAATCCGCGTGCCCGGTGAGGAATACATAGGGCAGACCCGGATGCCTATCTTCAATGTAAGCCGCCAGGGAAAAGCCGTCCCCGCCAGGCATTTCTATATCCAGAAAGGCCAGCCGGACCGGCTCCGTATCCAGAATCTGCCTGGCCGCCTTGGCGTCCTCGGCAAAGAGGATCTGGGACGGCTTTGCAAAATGCTCTAAGGCGGCGATGGAGTCCTGCGCCGCCACAGGCTGGTCGTCCACCAGAAGTATCTTTCCCTCAAACATCACGATGCCTCCTTCACAAGTCTAAGCGGGATCTTTGCCACGAAATGGATGACCTGGCCCTCCATGCGGGAGTACACCACGCCCCCGTACCTGGCCGCCAGGGCCTGGATGGAGGCGATGCCGATGCCCTCGTGCCCGCTCTTGGAGGAGGCGCCTGCCTGGTAGGATGCCATGGGGTCCCCCTGCCGCGTCTTGTTGGCCACATTGATGATGCAGAACTCGCCCCTTTTTAGGATCGTCAGATGGATGCCAAAGGATCGGTCCGGCAGCCGCTCCGTCTCGTCCAGGGCATTCTGCAGAAGGTTGCCGATGATCTTGTTTGTCTCATAGACATTGGTGGCGATCTGGGACAGGTCGTTCTCCACCGTGATCTCCAGGCGGATGCCCTCCTGCTGGGCCCGGCTCTGGAAGGAGAGGATGAGGGCGCTGACCGCGGCGTCTTTTAGGGGCAGCAACCGGTTCATGGCCACCGAATCCTGCAAAAGCTCCTCCAGATACTTCTCGCAGGCCTCGTAGTCCTTCCTGAGGAGCAGGCCGTGGAGAGTCTGCACATGGAAATTGTAGTCGTGCCTCTGGGAGCGGACCACGCTCATGTAGGTCTGCATGTCATCCCGG
>CBJMC01400__coassemble_246_pt1 | contig 12344 bp, 8 predicted proteins | sample CBJMC01400__metabat2_low_PE_044 | metagenome-assembled genome bin CBJMC01400
AGCTGGAGGGCGCTCTGAGCGATCTGGAGAGGAGGGTCCTCTACCTGCATCTCATGGGAACAGACTACCGGACCATCGCCAGACTGCTGGATAAAAGTCCCAAGACAGTGGACAATGCGATCCAGAGGATCAAGGCTAAGACAGAGAAGATCATACGGAATGAGCAGGAGAAAGATTGACAGACAGCCCGAAGTATGATATTTTATTAATCAATCTGGTATAAATCTGACAAATACCGGGAAATGCGTAAAAGAAAGGTGTGATTACATACATGGACGATGACAGTGACACTGAAAGGTGCAAGTGCTTTCAGATGACAGTGTGTGCGTCATATTTGTGTGCGCGGGAAAAAAAGAATCCATGTGGTATCATGAATAGATAGGGGTATAGCCTGCAGGCACGCATCAGTTGAGATGCGGGGCCTGTGGGTTATACCCTTTTGCCATATGTTTTATGTTTGAATGATTAATCAGGAGGAGTAAGAAAAGAATGGTTGGACCATTGATTTTACAGGTTGTGCTGATAGCGCTCAACGCTATCTTCGCAAGCGCGGAGATCGCCGTGATCTCCATGAATGAGACAAAACTGAAAAAAATGGCGGAGGACGGAGACAGGAGAGCCCGCCATCTCTACACATTGACAGAGCAGCCTGCCAAATTTCTTTCCACGATCCAGGTGGCCATCACACTGGCCGGACAGCTGGGAAGTGCCTTTGCGGCGGACAGCTTTTCGGGACCTCTCTCAGACTGGATCATCAGCATGGGAGTGGATGTGCCGGAGCGGGTCGTACGGACGGTTGCCCTTGTTGTCATCACAGTCATACTGGCCTACTTCAGCCTTGTGTTCGGCGAGCTAGTGCCAAAGCGTATCGCCATGAAGAAGTCGGAGCAGCTCTCCCTTTTGCTGTCCGGTCTTCTGTACGGGGTGTCCAAGGCGTTCGCCCCCCTTGTGTTCCTGCTGACCAAATCCACCAACGGAGTGCTTCGTCTCCTGCACATCAACCCGGAGGAAGAGGAGGAGCAGGTGACGGAGGAGGAGATCCGCATGCTCCTTATGGAGGGAAATGCCCAGGGGAATATCGACAGCGAGGAGAGCGAGATGATCCGCAATGTATTCGAGTTTGACGATATTTCCGTGGAACAGATCTGCACCCACAGGGTGGACATGGACTGCCTGTATCTGGACGAGGATATGAAGGAGTGGGAGACGGTCATCCACTCCACCAGACACACCCATTATCCGGTGTGCAAGGAAAATCAGGAAGACATTGTGGGCGTGCTGGACACGAAAGACTATTTCCGGCTTGAGGACAAGAGCCGTGAAAACATTATGGCAAATGCCATGGAGAAAGCCTATTTTGTGCCGGATACCATGAAGGCCAACACGCTGTTCCAGAATATGAAGAAGAAGAGGATCTACTTTGCTGTGCTGGTGGACGAGTACGGCGGTGTCAGCGGCATCATCACCCTCCACGACCTGATGGAGTCCCTTGTTGGAGACCTCTACGAGCCGGACGAGGAGGAAGAACCTGATGATATTGTGAAGATCTCTGATAACCAGTGGCGCATCCAGGGAGGCGCGGATGTGGAGGATGTGGCGGAGGAGCTGCGGATCGAGCTCCCCTCACAGGACTACGATACGTTTGGTGGCTACGTCTGCGGCGTCATAGACCGGATCCCGGAGGATGGAGAGACCTTTGTGTGCAGCACGGACGATCTGGAGATCCGTGTTCTGGCTGTGGAGAACCACCGGATCAAGGAAGCGGTTGTGTGGAAGAAGGAAAAAGAGGAAGAGGACTCCCAGGAGAGAAAATAAGACCGGGGACAAGACTTTTGCAGGGGTCAGCAGGGCATCCGGAGAATGAGCGGATGCCCCGCCGACTTTTGAGGCGGAAACCGATGCTGTGTTTTTTCAAAAAGTCATTGACAAGTCCGTCTTAATATTGTATATTGTTCATGTTGCTTACGAAATATATGCTGCCTTGGCTCAGTAGGTAGAGCGTCGCCTTGGTAAGGCGGAGGTCGGCGGTTCAAGTCCGCTAGGCAGCTTTTTCCATTAAATGGAGTTCATATGATTGAATGGGGCATTAGCGCAGTTGGGAGCGCGCCACACTGGCAGTGTGGAGGTCACGGGTTCAAGTCCCGTATGCTCCATTTTTTTTGTGCCAAAATTTAAGAATTTCTTTACTTTTCTTAAGTATTCTTTGCTCCTCTTGTGGTTCCTGTCGAATCAGGCTATACTCTGTCGAAGATAAAGTATGTCTGGGGAGGATAAGCAGGACCGATGAACAGGAAGAGGAATAGCATAGGAACAGAGTTGAGGGGGCGTATGCACAGGAGGAGACGGAGGAGTCTTGCGGTCAGGCTGCTGGTGGCTGCGGCCATCCTGTTCACCTGTGCCGGAGCCGCGGGGGCTGTCTTTGCCCTGTCCGGCTTTGGGCGGCGTGCCAGGATACAGATTTCGACGTCGGACCGGGAGGTCTATGTAGGAGAGGAGCAGCCGCCCCTGCTCGCGGAGGTCACCTCGGACACGGAAAGGTACAATAAGAGGATACGCCTGGACAAAAAGAAGAAGCTCACGGCAGAGGAGCTGGTGAGCCGGCTGCAGAAAGGGGAGGGGATTTCCCTTGTGTGCGATGCGGACCTGTCCATGGAGGGAACTTATCCTGTGCGGATCGAGCTGGACGGAGAGCTGAAGGAAAAGCTGGGGAAGGACTGGAGAAAGAAAGTACAGCTCCAGGTGCGGGAAGGCACACTGACGGTCAAGAACCCGGTGGGCAGGTGGAAGGATGAAAGATTTCAGCGCTACGACGGTTCCTGGGTCACGGACGGATTTGTCACCTGGCAGAAAAAGAGCTACTATTTTGACTCCGCCGGGGAGAAAGCGGTTGGCTGGCGGGAAATTGCCGGGGCCAGGTACTTCTTTGACGACAGCGGCGCCATGGAGGCCGGCCAGTGGAAGGACGGGGAGGACGGCAGATATTACCTGGGAGAGGACGGCCGCGCGCTCACCGGCTGGCAGGAGATAGAGGGGAGCAGGTACTATTTTGACCAGAAGGGAAAGATGGCCGTGGGGGATGTCTACATGGGCCTCTCCCTCTATTCCTTTGGCGGGGACGGGAAATTCCTCTCCGTGAAGGAGAGCATGGTGGATCCCTCCCGGCCCATGGTGGCGCTCACCTTTGACGACGGTCCGGGAAAGCGGACGGGGGAAATACTGGATCAGCTGAAAAAGTACGGCGCCCACGCCACCTTTTTCATGCTGGGGGAGAAGGTCTCCTCCTATCCGGAGCTGGTAAAGCGGATGAAGGACACGGGGTGCGAGCTGGGGAACCACTCTTATGACCACGCGGATCTGACTAAGCTGGACGCGGGGGCCGTGTCCTCCCAGGTCCAGAGGACGAACGACAGGATACGGGAGGCGGCCGGGACCTCCGCCACAGTCATGCGCCCGCCCTACGGGGCCATCAACAGCACCGTGTCCGGGAATGTGGGCATGCCCATGATCCTGTGGAACATTGACACGCTGGACTGGAAGACAAGGGATGCCAAAAAGACGGTGGACACGGTCATGAGCTCTGTGGACGATGGCGACATCATCCTGATGCACGATATACATACAGAGTCTGTGGATGCGGCCCTGGAGCTCATACCAAAGCTCCAGGAGGCGGGCTATCAGCTTGTGACGGTGTCAGAGCTGGCGGCGGCAAAGAACACAGCCCTTGTGAACGGAAAGAGTTACACGGATTTTTAGCAGGGCTTAAAGGAAGACCTTGTGTCTTGTGCTTGTGGATTGACGGGAAGTATGGTAAGATATTCTTCATGACCAGAGGAATTATTGTTATCAGGAGGTTGACATGGGAGAAGAAGTGGTTTCTAAAAATTTTATTGAGCAGGAGATCGACAAAGATCTCAGAGAGGGAGTGTACGACAATGTGTGCACCAGATTCCCGCCGGAGCCGAACGGGTATCTCCACATCGGACATGCCAAGTCCATCCTTTTAAATTACGGGCTGGCGAAGAAGTACGGCGGAAAATTCCACCTGCGCTTCGACGACACAAACCCCATGAAAGAAGATATGGAGTTTGTGGAGTCCATCAAGGCAGATGTGCAGTGGCTGGGTGCGGAGTATGGGGAACATCTGTACTTTGCCTCTGATTATTTTGACATCATGTACGAGTGCGCGGTGAAGCTGATCAAAAAGGGAAAGGCCTATGTCTGTGACCTGAGCCCGGAGGAGATAAGGCAGTACAGAGGAACCCTCACAGAGCCCGGAAAGAACAGCCCTTACAGGGATCGCTCTGTGGAGGAGAACCTGGCCCTGTTTGAGGCTATGAAGAACGGGGAGTACAAAGATGGGGAGAAAGTGCTGCGCGCCAAGATCGACATGGCGTCGCCCAACATCAACATGCGCGACCCCATCATCTACCGAGTAGCCCATATGACCCACCACAATACAGGGGACAAGTGGTGCATCTACCCCATGTATGATTTCGCTCACCCGATCGAGGACGCAGTGGAGAAGATCACCCACTCTATCTGTACGCTGGAATTTGAGGATCACAGACCACTCTACGACTGGGTGGTAAGAGAGTGTGAGTTTGACCCGGCGCCCCGCCAGATTGAGTTTGCCAAGCTCTACCTGACCAACGTGGTGACTGGCAAGCGCTACATCAAGAAGCTGGTGCAGGAGGGCATTGTGGACGGATGGGATGATCCCCGCCTTGTGTCTATCGCGGCGCTGCGAAGGAGAGGATTTACGCCGGAGTCCATCAAGATGTTTGTGGAGATGTGCGGTGTGTCCAAGAGCCAGAGCTCTGTGGACTATGCGATGCTGGAGTACTGTATCCGTGAGGATCTGAAGATGAAACGTCCCCGCATGATGGCCGTGCTGGATCCCATCAAGCTGGTGATCGACAACTATCCGGAGGGAGAAAGAGAGTACCTGGATGTAGCCAATAACCTGGAGAACGAAGAACTGGGAATGCGCCAGCTTCCTTTTGAGCGGGAGCTGTACATCGAGCGGGAGGATTTCATGATCGAGCCCCCGAAGAAGTATTTCCGCCTCTTCCCGGGTAATGAGGTGCGCCTGATGCACGCTTATTTCGTGAAGTGCGTGAGCTATGAGACTGACGAGGAGGGCAATGTGACTGTGGTCCATGCCACCTACGACCCGGAGACAAAGGCCGGCTCCGGCTTTACGGGAAGAAAGGTCAAAGGTACTATTCACTGGGTACCGGCCTCCTGCGCACAGAAGGCGGAAGTGCGCCTCTATGAGAACCTGATCGACGAGGAGAAGGGTGTGTACAACAAGGAGGATGGTTCCCTGAATCTGAATCTGCACTCCCTGGAAATCCGGAAAAACTGCTATGTGGAGCCCAGCTTCCAGGATGCGAAGGCCTACGACAGCTTCCAGTTTGTGAGAAACGGCTACTTCTGTATCGACGCCAGGGATTCAGAGCCTGATGCCCTTGTGTTCAACCGTATCGTCTCCCTGAAGAGCTCTTTCAAGCTGCCTAAATAAGCCTGCCATGAACGAACTGACGATCCATCTGCAGCCCCACAGCGGCACGCCCCTGTACGAGCAGATTTACGGTTATATCAAAGAGAATATAAGGACGGGCCGGATCTCCTGCGGGGAGAAACTGCCTTCCACCCGCTCCCTGTGCCGCTATCTGGAGGTCAGCAGGAGCACGGTGGAGATGGCCTATGAACAGCTTTTGTCAGAGGGGTATATCGAGGCGGTCCCTTGCAGAGGGTATTTTGTGGCCCAGGTGGAGGACCTCTGGCATCTGGAGACGGCTCCTGCCAGAGATGAGAAGTCAGGGCCTAAGGAGAAGAAGAGACAAGCGTACCGGTTTGACTTTACCCCCAATGGAGTAGATCTGAACAGTTTTCCCTACAATATCTGGAGGAAGCTGTCCCGGGAAGTGCTGCTGGACGACAGGACAGAGCTGTTCCGGCTGGGGGATCCCCAGGGGGAATATGCGTTCCGCAGAGCCATATGCAGCTATCTCTACCAGGCAAGAGGGGTGAGCTGTACGCCCAGGCAGGTGATCGTGGGTGCCGGCAGCGACTATCTGCTCATGCTTCTTAGTTCCCTGCTTGGGCGGGATCATGTGATCGCTGTGGAGAACCCTACCTACAAACAGGCATACCGGCTTTTTTGCAGCCTGGACTTTCAGGTCTGCCCGATCCGGATGGACAAAAGGGGAATGGACACCCGGCTTTTGGAGGAGGCAGGGGCGGACATTGCCTATGTGACCCCCTCCCACCAGTATCCCACAGGGATCGTCATGCCCATCAAACGGCGGATGGAGCTGCTTGCCTGGGCCGAGGCGGGCAGGGGAAGATACATTGTAGAGGATGACTACGACAGTGAATTCCGATACAAGGGCAAGCCTATCCCGGCGCTGCAGGGATTTGACGCCAGGGGGAAAGTCATATACCTGGGAACCTTTTCCAAGTCCATCGCCCCCGCCATCCGTCTCAGCTATATGGTCCTTCCGGAGACGCTGTGCGAAGAGTATGAAAGGAAACTGGGATTTATCAATTCCACTGTGTCCAAGGTGGATCAGCTCATCATGTGCCGCTTTCTTGAAGAAGGATACTATGAGCGGCATCTCAACAAGACCCGTGCTCTGTACAGGGGCAGGCACGACCAGCTCATAGCGGGGCTGAAGCCCCTTGCGGATACATGCAGGATATCCGGCGAGAATGCGGGAGTCCATCTTCTTCTCCACTTTGATGACGGCAGATCGGAGAGGGAGCTGATCGAGAAGGCGTCGGCCTGCGATATAAGGGTGTACGGCATGTCGGACTACATCGTGGGAGAACCTGGCAGGGAAGCGGTTATCCTGCTGGGCTACGCCAATATGCCGGAAGATAAGATCAAAGAGGCCTGCAGTATCCTTTGCAGGATATGGAAAAAATAGAAAAAAGAGAAATCTTTACGAAAAAGCGGGAACCCGCCTGTGGAGATCTTTGCAGATCATCCGGGGGGTTCCCGCTTCTGTTATGCCTGTTTTGACAGGACGTTTTATGCGTCTTTTTTATCCTCGTCTGCGGATGGTTCTGCAGTGGCCTCTTCCTCCGCGTCCGCCTCCCCGGCATCGCTGCCGCCCTTGGGAGGTGTGTTGAGGGGCACATACTCCCTGTCGCCTACAGGCTTCAGGTCGTTGTCGAGATCAAAATCCTCATCCTCAAAATCATCCATATCGTCATCTGTGTTATCTGAAGAAGATTTTTTCAGATAATAGTAAAGTCCGGCAGCGGCGCTTCCTACAGCAGCCAGACCAAGCACGCGTTTTATCCATTTAGACATATCCATGACTCCTTTCTGCAGACTGCGTGTATGATATGATACATTGTAATACTTTTGAACAAAAAAAGAAAGGGGAAACATGTAAATACTGGCGAAATTCAGGGCATGCGTCCGGTTGTAGAGGGCAGGAAAGTGTGTTACACTATATTGCGTCAGACAAGATAAGGAGGACTTTATGGGAAAGAACGAACCGGGAAAGGCGAAATCAGGACTTTCCAGGATCATATTCAGCCGTACAGGATTTATTCTTCTTCTGATCCTGATACAGCTTGGACTTTTTATAGTGACAACCAATCTGCTACAGTCATACGCACTGTTTATCAACGGTACGCTCAGGGTAGTAGGAGTCGTGGTGCTGATCTACATCATCAACGCAGAGGGCAACCCCGCGTTCAAGATGACGTGGATGCTCTGCGTCATGGCTTTTCCTGCAGTGGGCACATTGTTTTATATATATGTGAAGAGTCAGGTGGGCGTCCGCTGGATGGGAAAGAGGCTGGCAACCCTGAAGATAGAGACAGATCCCTATATGATGCAGGATATGGACGTGGTGGACGCTCTGCGTGCCAGCAAGCCGGCCAATGCCAACCTGGCCTACTATCTGGCCCACCACATGGGATTCCCCACATACCGCAACACGGAGGTGACCTACTTCCCTCTTGGGGAGGATAAATTTGAGGCGCTGGTTCCTGAGCTGAAAAAAGCGCGGAAATACATTTTCATGGAATATTTTATCGTGGAGAAGGGATATATGTGGGACACCATCCTGAAGATCCTCGTGCAGAAGGCCAGGGAGGGAGTGGAAGTGCGGTTCATGTACGACGGCACCTGCGCCATCTCCAATCTTCCCTACGAGTATCCCCAGGAGCTGGAGCGAAAAGGGATCCGGTGCAAGATGATGAACCCCATCAGGCCTTTCCTGTCTACGGTGCAGAACAACAGGGATCACCGCAAGATCTGCGTGATCGACGGGAGAGTGGGCTTCACAGGCGGCATCAATCTGGGAGATGAGTACATCAACCGGAAAGAGCGCTTCGGACACTGGAAGGATACAGCTGTCATGCTGAAGGGGGACGCGGTCCAGAGCCTCACCATGCTCTTCTTGCAGATGTGGAATGTGGACGAGAAAGAGGAGGAGCACTATACCCGCTATCTCACGCCGAGACGCCAGGGGCTCAGGCGGGAGCTGGGGTACGTGCTGCCCTACGGAGACAGCCCCTTTGACAATGAAAATGTGGGGGAGGAAGTATATTTCCATATACTGAATCACGCGAAAAAGTACGTGCATATCATGACCCCCTATCTCATTTTGGACAACGAGATGATCACCACCCTGACAAGGACGGCCAAGAGCGGCATCGAGGTGATCATCATCATGCCCCACATCCCGGACAAGTGGTATGCCTTCGTGGTGGCCAAGACCTACTACCGGGAACTGATCCGCGCGGGCGTGCAGATCTACGAGTACAAGCCGGGGTTTGTCCACGCCAAAGTTTTCGTGTCAGACGATGACACGGCCACCGTGGGCACCATCAACCTGGACTACAGGAGCCTTTACCTGCATTTCGAGTGCGGGGTGTTCATCTATAACAATTCCGTGGTGGACCGGGTGGAGAGAGATTTCCAGGAGACGCTTATGAAGTGCCACAAGGTGAGCCTTGTGGAGCTGCGTAACAGGAGTCTGTTCTCCAAGATCACAGGACAGGTGCTCAGGCTCTTTGCTCCCCTTATGTAGGTGGCTTCGGGAAAATAGTATTGTACATTGAGGGGAAAATATAGTATAATGCATATGGCTGTTTGTGAGCCAGTAATGTAAATGATACACAGGAGGAATGGATATGGTAAAAGCAGTAGTAGGTGCCAACTGGGGCGATGAAGGTAAGGGAAAGATTACCGACATGCTTGGCGAGAGCGCGGATATAATCATCCGCTTTCAGGGAGGCGCCAATGCAGGACACACCATCATAAATGACTATGGCAAATTTGCGCTGCACACACTGCCTTCCGGTGTGTTCTACAGTCACACGACAAGTATTATCGGCAACGGAGTTGCTCTGGACATTCCGCGCCTTTTCGGGGAGATCCAGTCCATTGTGGAAAAGGGAGTTCCCATGCCAAAGATCCTTGTGTCCGACAGGGCGCAGATCGTGATGTCCTACCACAAAAATTTTGATGCGTACGAGGAGGAGAGGCTGGGCGGAAAATCTTTCGGATCCACAAAGTCCGGGATCGCTCCTTTCTATTCTGACAAGTACGCCAAGATCGGCTTCCAGGTAAGCGAGCTTTTTGACGACGAGCTGCTGAAAGAGAAGACGGTCCGCGTTGCAGAGCAGAAAAACGTACTGCTGGAACATCTGTACCATAAGCCATTGATCGATCCTGCTGACCTTTATAAAGAACTGAAAGAATACAAAGAGATGATCGAACCCTATGTGTGTGATGTGTCTCTCTTCCTTTACAATGCGCTGAAGGAAGGAAAGGAGATCCTTCTCGAGGGACAGCTTGGCTCCCTGAAGGATCCGGATCACGGTATCTACCCCATGGTCACATCATCCTCTACACTGGCAGGATACGGCGCCATCGGAGCCGGCATCCCGCCTTACGAGATCAAACAGGTCATCACTGTCTGCAAGGCATACTCCAGCGCAGTGGGAGCAGGCGCTTTTGTCAGTGAGATCTTCGGCGAGGAGGCAGATGAACTGAGAAGACGCGGAGGAGACGGCGGAGAGTTCGGCGCCACGACAGGACGTCCGAGGCGTATGGGATGGTTTGACTGTGTTGCTTCCAGGTACGGATGCAGGCTGCAGGGAACCACAGACGTGGCGTTCACAGTTCTGGACGTGCTGGGATACCTGGATGAGATCCCTGTCTGCGTAGGTTACGAGATCGATGGAAAAGTGACAAAAGACTTCCCCACCACACATCTTCTGGAGAAAGCAAAACCGGTTCTTGAGACGCTGCCGGGATGGAAATGTGATATCCGGGGCATCAAGAAGTACGAGGATCTCCCGGAGAACTGCCGGAATTACATCGAGTTTATCGAGAAGGAGATCGGCTATCCGATTACTATGATCTCCAACGGACCGGGAAGAAAAGATATTATCTACAGAAATAAATAGTAGGTTCGCGAAGGAGCAGCCTCAAAAAGATGTTATGTTTTGCCCCCCACAGGTCAATGCCTGTGGGGCTTTTTTACTTATTTTGCAGTTGACAGGGCGCGCTGCACTGTGGTATTCTTTTAGAGAAATGATTTAGTGCTTTAAAGCGTTACGGTTTAAAGTGATGTAGAAAAAAGGAAGTGCAGAGAAAAGGAGGAAACAAAAATGATCATCAAGCTTACGATCCTGCTGTTGTTTTTTGTGGTAATGGTGGCAGTGGGGATCTATGCCAGAAGACATGCAGGCAGTGTGGACGGATTTGTGCTGGGAGGGCGGTCAGTGGGACCGTGGCTGACAGCTTTCGCCTACGGAACCTCCTATTTCTCAGCAGTCGTATTTGTGGGGTATGCCGGACAGTTCGGGTGGAAATACGGCCTCGCCTCCACCTGGATCGGGATAGGAAACGCGGTCATTGGCAGCCTTCTCGCCTGGGTCATCCTGGGGAGGCGGACACGGGTCATGAGCCAGCACCTTGGCTCCAGGACCATGCCGGACTTTTTCGGGGAGAGATACGGGAGCCGGGGACTGAAGATTGCGGCGTCCGCCATTGTATTTATCTTTCTTGTACCTTACACGGCGTCCATCTACAACGGGCTTTCCAGGCTTTTCGGGATGGCTTTCAACATTCCCTACCATTGGTGCGTTATCCTCATGGCAGTGATCACAGCCGTGTACGTCATCCTGGGAGGCTACATGGCCACAGCCATCAATGACTTTATACAGGGGATCATCATGTTGGCCGGCATTGTGGCAGTCATTGCGGCAGTGCTGGCAGGACAGGGAGGTTTCATGGAGGCAGTGGGAAAGATGGCCCAGATTCCAAGTGACGTGGAAGTGACGATGGGGCAGCCCGGCGCCTTCACCTCCTTCTTTGGACCGGACCCGCTGAATCTGCTGGGTGTGGTGATCCTGACTTCCCTGGGGACGTGGGGACTGCCCCAGATGATCCACAAGTTCTACACCATCCGGGATGAGAAGTCCATTCAGACCGGCACCATTATCTCCACAGTGTTCGCTATCATCGTGTCCGGCGGATGCTACTTCCTGGGAGGCTTTGGCAGGCTCTTTGATTCGCCGGAGATCTACGGGACAGACGGATCGGTTGTGTACGACAGTATTATCCCCTTTATGCTGTCAGGGCTTCCGGACATTCTGGTGGGCATTGTGGTGATCCTTGTGCTGTCCGCGTCCATGTCTACCCTGTCTTCCCTGGTTCTTACGTCCAGCTCCACGCTGACGTTGGATTTCCTGAAGGATACGGTGATGAAGAAGATGAGCGAGAGAGGGCAGATCATAGTCATGCAGCTTCTGATCGTGTTCTTTATCATCCTGTCTGTTGTGCTGGCTCTGGATCCCCCGGCCTTTATCGCACAGCTCATGGGAATTTCCTGGGGCGCTCTGGCAGGTGCGTTCCTGGCGCCCTTCCTGTATGGCCTGTACTGGAAGCGGACGACAAGGATGTCTGTGTGGGCCAGTTTTGCGGCAGGGATAGGCATTACTGTGTCCAACATGCTCATAGGATATATTGACTCGCCTATCAATGCAGGTGCGCTGGCGATGGTGGCAGGCATGATCATTGTGCCGGTGGTAAGTCTTTTGACACCCAAGCCCTCCGGAGAACATATTGACAGGATCTTTGCCTGCTATGACGAGACGGTTGTTATAAAGAAAAAGCATTCTCTCGAGGAGGAGTGACAATATTTTTTTAAGAAATTCCTTACTTTTATTTTAGCTTCTCTCCATACAGAAGACACATTTGTGAAGTATAGTAACAGCATGGCAGAAAAAGTCATAAAAACAGAAAACCGGCAATATAATAATAAAGCCGGGAAATCGGAGTATGGAGTATAAATAAATAGAAG
>CBJMC01400__coassemble_372_pt1 | contig 12143 bp, 9 predicted proteins | sample CBJMC01400__metabat2_low_PE_044 | metagenome-assembled genome bin CBJMC01400
GGCAGCACGACCTGGTTATCTTCAAAACACTCGGCAGCGTACGGAGCCTGGATCAGGACATTCGTATCAAGTACATAAATCTTTACCATAGAGTATCCCCTTTCCGGATTGTATTTATCTACAGTATATCGTTCTTTTCTTGTTTCAAGATCAAGATCTTGTAAAAAGTGCGTAAAATCTGTCCTGTTCATAATTTGTTCATTTATCATTTAAAAAAGTTTCACTTCTTGAACACTTTTTCTTCACAGCTCTGCCTTATACTAAAATCATCAAATAAATCAAGACGCTTCGTAGTAGAAATACTATTTGGAATAAACTTTTTCATAATACATGCCGGGGACTGAGAAATCGGTCACCCGGCATCCTCCCTTTTTAGGAATTTTTTCTTTCTACACGCATTTTCTTTTGCATTCCCCCTTACTTTTACGCGTTTTTCCTTGAAGACCTTCTCCAGAACCGTTATAATTAGAGGTTGAGAAATGTAAAATTCAGGAGAAATGTGTGTAAAAAATGGGAAAAATATCTATTTATGCAAAGCGAGCTCTGCGTGTACTGCTCACGATCCTGGCTGTACTCCTGGCTGTACTTGCCACGATCATCACCTGCAGTCTCAAGTGGATGTTCGACACCTGGAACAACCTCACCATGGACGAACTCATCTACCACCTGACCTCCCCGCTGGAGGGCACAAATGACGCCATGATCAAAGAGTACGTTGTCAAATGCATTGTTCCTGCTGTCGTCATCCTGCTTGTCCTGGCTGTCATCTTAACCGCTTTCCGGAAAAAGAAACGGTACTACGCTGTCATGGCGGGAGCCATTGTCCTGTCCGTATCTGTATCCGCCCTGTCGGTCCACGGCGCCTGGCAGGCCCTGGATGTAGGAAACTATGTGGCAGACAGAGGAACCTACTCTACATTTATCGACGACAACTACGTAAGCCCGGCAGATGTGGAAATGACCTTTCCCCAGGAAAAGCGAAATCTGATCTACATCTTCCTGGAGTCCATGGAAACTACATACGCTGACACCCAAAGCGGCGGCGCTTTTACCGAGAATGTGATTCCGGAGCTGACCCAGATCGCTCAGGAAAACGAGGACTTTTCCGGCGAGACAGACAAACTGAACGGCGGCTATTCCATGCCCGGCACAACCTGGACCATCGGCGCCATGTTCGGACAGACCGCCGGATTGCCGCTAAGCGTCTCCATCGACGGGAACAACATGGACACCCAGGATACATTCTTTGCCGGCGCTGTGACTCTGGGTGATATCCTGGAGAGCCAGGGCTACTCTCAGACTCTTCTCATCGGATCCGATGCGGTTTTTGGAGGCCGGGAGCTGTATTTTACAGAACACGGCAGCTACGAAATGATGGATTATAAATATGCGGCCCAGAATGGCCTGATCCCGGAGGACTATCTTGTGTGGTGGGGATATGAAGATCAGAAGCTGTTCGAGTTCGCAAAGCAGAAAGTAACTGAACTGGCTGCCCAGCCGGAACCTTTTAACCTGACTATGCTCACGGTAGACACACATTTTGAAGACGGGTATATGTGCGAGGGCTGTCCTAAGCTCTACGGCGATGACCAGTACTCCAACGTCATGCGCTGTTCCAGCCAGCAGGTAGCTTCGTTCATCCGCTGGATTCAGCAGCAGGATTTTTACGAAAACACGACTATTGTCCTGTGCGGCGACCATCCCACCATGGACAGTGATTACTGCGAAGATGTGGACAGTGATTACATCAGAAAGACCTATACGGCTTACATCAATGCCGCTGCCCAGAAGGAGACTGAGACAAGGAGAGATTTCACTACCTTTGACCAGTTTCCCACTACCCTGGCTGCCCTGGGCGTACAGATCGAAGGCAACCGGCTTGGCCTTGGGACCAATCTTTTCTCCTCGGAGCCCACTCTCACCGAGCGCTTCGGTCTTGATACGGAGGCGGCTGAGCTGAAGAAAAAATCGCAGCTTATTGAGGAGCTGGCAGATATCGACTACGACTCCCAGTCGCTGATGGAGAGGGAGGGCCGCGTTCCCACCGGCACAGTCTATGCAGATCCCTATCTGCGCGACATTGGCGGTATTCCTGTGACCGTGACAGATCTGGTCAATCTTCCGGATACGGTGCAGAGTGTGCAGATCGCAGTATGGACCAACGAAGACCAGAGTGACCTGCAGTGGATACAGCTGACGGACCGGGGTGACGGCAGCTACGGCGCCAATATCAATGTGGCCAATTACGGCTTCAAATTGGGCGTCTACTACATTGATGCCTACATTGTAGACGGCACCGGAACTCCCTATATGATCGGCCAGACAACCGGCTATGTAGATTAAGATAGTTTTGGCGGCGCTGCCCCTAGGGGGTCAGCGCCGCTTTTATGATTCCTTCCTCTTTATTTTCAAACAGCCGGTATATCTCCATGGCATCAGCCAGAGGTGCCCTGTGGGTGATCAGGCACTCACCTTTCAGCTTTCCCCGGGCTGTCAGTTCCAGGATCTCTCTGCAGTTGCATGCATCTACGCCTCCGGTCTTGAAGATCAGATTTTTTCCGTACATCTCAGGCAGGGGAAGGATCTGCTCTTCCTCATACATGGCTGCAATGACCACATCCGCTCCCCGTCCCTGGGTCCACTCCCGCAGTGCTTCTGTCAGCGAGACTTCAGAAGGATCCACAAATTCGTCTGCCAGTCCCTGCTTTCTGGCAAATTCCAGTCTGCTCCTGTCTATATCTGCCGCCACGATGCGGGCAGGCCTGTAGAGAGCTGCACACATCATAGCACAAAGACCGGCTGGTCCGGCCCCAAGCACCAGGACAGTATCTCCCTGCCTGATCTCGCCAATCTTTGCCGCCCAGTATCCCGTAGAGAGCAGATCCCCTGTAAAAAGTGCCTGCTCATCTGTCACCTGGTCCGGGATGGGCGTCAGCGCCTGGTCCGCAAAGGGGACTCTCACATACTCTGTCTGGCCGCCGTCTATCCTGCATCCCAGCGCCCATCCGCCATTTTCATCCTGACAATTATTGACAAAACCTCTTTTGCAGAAAAAACACTCTCCGCAGAAGGTCTCCACGTTGACAGCCACTCTCTGTCCGGCATGTACGCTCTTTACCTTCTGCCCAGTCTCCTCCACAACGCCTACAAATTCATGCCCAAGGATGGTTCCGGGCACTGCCCTTGGCACCGAGCCGTTTTTAATGTGAAGATCACTGGTGCAGATAGCAGTCAGCGTCACTCTCACAATGGCATCTGTATCCTTTTCCAGCTGTGGAAGCGGCCTATCTTCCATACAGATCTCACCTTTTCCTCTATATACGACCGCCTGCATCTTTTTTCCTCCTTGCCTGTTTTTTCCTATTTTATCACACTCTCTTCTTTTTTACGATACGTCTGAAGCAGACAAGCCCCGGCAGAAGCAGAAGTCCTGCCGCCACGACTGCCGGCAAAGCGGTCTCATCCCAGCTATCCTGCGCCGACTCTTTTTCTTCTGTCTCTTTCTCACGCTTAAATTGCTCCTCTTCCAGTCCAAGAGACTGTCTGACCGGAGACAGCAGCTTATCGGCCAGAGACTCTTTCGCCACGATTTCAAAGAGAACCGATCGCTCCGCCTTGTTTCCTGCTTTGTCCGCAGCGGCCACCTCCATCTTGTAGACCCTGTACTCGTCAAATGTACAAGTGTACACATCTGTGTCCGGATCCAGCTCTATCTTTTTCCCATTGACACGGATCTCGCGGATCCAGTCCCCGCTGTTCCCAAGGCGGACCGTACAGGTTCTTCTCTCCTCATAAGCCCTGCCATTTTCCACATCTTCAAACAGGATCTGCGGAGGCGTTCGGTCAATGGCAAACTCTGCCGCAGCTCTGGAGCGGTTGCCGGCCGCGTCCACTGCCTCAGCCTCCAGAAGATGACGCCCCTCCTTTCGGATCGTCTGTCCGGGGAGATAGGGGACGCCATCCAGTGTCAGCCTGTACGTGTAGCTGGTAAAATCTGTAATGAGTTCAGACACAGGCCTGTCCCAGCAGAATTCCTTCAGCCAGGTCCCATCCAGCTCATCCACATAAGTGATAACCGGATTGTTCTTATCCACAATGACCTGAACCTTTGTCTCCGCCTGAAAACCCGCTGCATCCTCCGCCCTGACATGGATCCGGTAGATACCGTCATTCATGAAGATCTGCTCCGCCTGCCTGCTGCCTCCTTCCCCGCTCCATTCTCCCCCATCCAGCACGGTCTCCTCCCCCTCCGGAGAAGTCCAGATCGTCTGTACGCTGCAGAAGTCCAGCATATTGTCGTCAGAGGCCACGCAGAGAGCACGAATATCTTTGCTGGTGATCAGATAGTCCTTGGCACCGCTGATCTGCACAGACGGGGGTGAAGCATCCACATACACCTCCCCCTCCCAGTCCGTCCGGTTGCCGGCCCGGTCAAAGACAGCGGCCGCCACGGAGATTCCCTGTCCCCCCTTAGAAGCCTGGCGGATCACAAAGGATCCCTTCTCTTTTTCGCTCCTCTCCTGCTCCTTTCCATTTACATAGCATGCGATGTATTTAATCCCGCTTCCCTCAGTATTTTCACTTGCTTGATACACTAGACCAGCCTGATACTGATGCCAGATATTTCCTCCGTCCTCCCACATATCCAGGGCTGGAGGGACCGTATCAATTTTAAACAGCAGCTCTTTTTCATAGAGGATCTGCAGCTCTTCCTCCTGCCCCGGCGGCGTGTATTCAATCCAGATACGGAGCCGGTTTTCCCCCTCTGCAAATGTCTCCTGCCCAATGACAGCCTGCCCTCCCGGCTGGCTGATCCTTCCCTCCAGGACAGTTCCCGCCTCATTTTCCACTGTGTAAACAGTCTCCCCTGTTTCTCCGGGATGGCTGATGGTCACCTGGGGTTTCACCGTATAGTACTGCTCCTCCCCGTCCGGCTCCTCATAAGAAACCTCATAGGGAAGAGGCGGCTCCTTTTCCTGCTCCTCTCCCTGCTCCGGCTCCTTCTCTTCCTCTTCACAGATTGCCTGTGCGTCCTCCTGCGCAAAGATCTCCTGCTGGCCATACAGAGCGGCCAGGACCGCCACCAGCAGAAAGACCTGCCATACTATTTTCCTACCCATACTTCCTCTCCCTCCACTTTGATCTCATATTCTTCCTTCAGTTTTATAAATTCCGGCTCCTCTGCTATCTCCGGTATCTCCTGCAGAAATTCCTGTATCGTCTGCGCACAGATCTGCCGGTCTGTTTCCGGGTTGGCACACTGCATCCGGATATACTGTATCCGAAGCAGTCTTGAGTCCGGAAGCTCCTCCAGACCCTGCCGGCAGAGTTCCCAGGCAGATGCCGTGTCCCCCATTTCCCCGTGCAGAGCGGTCAGCCTGCTGTATATCTGTTCCCGGATGCCCTCGTCCTCCTCCAGTTCCAGTATTGATCCGTACTGTTCCACTGCCTGCTCCGGATCTTCCGCAGTCTCAAAAGCCCCCGCCAGCATCCACCGGACCTCTTTTTCTTTTTCGTGGTCAGAGTCTGACTCTGTCCAGTCCTGAAGAGAAAAGAGCTTTGTTCCCAGGCGGATGATCTCCTCATTCGCACTGCCTTTTCCCAGAAGCGAGTAGCCCCGCAAAATGCTGAGACAATATCTGTAGTCTGACCTGTCCGGTATCCTCTCCTGCATACCTGCCAGGAGTGACTTTATCTGGCTTTCCTCCATTTGATCGGCATCCTCCATACAGGCGGACAGTTTCTCATAGTCTGCTGCCAGGAGATCACTGCCGGCCATCTCTCCGAACAGCCTCCGGCTTTCCCCGTAATCTTCCAGCTCAAGAAAGTAGAGCATGGCCATATCAAATTTCAGACTGTCCTCCCCGTCTCTATCCTTCTCTGCGGCGGAGATACTCTCCCGTGCGCCGGCATTCTCTGTTTCGGCACCATCGGAAATGGTTTCCTGCGAAAAGAATGTTCTTTCCCCTGCGGCTACCACAGCCAGCAGGGCCAGGGCAGCCGCAGCGGCAACTATCACTTTTTTCGTCTTTTTATGTTCCTGTCTGTCTTTTGGAAATTGTTCTGATATCTCGTGAACAGAATGATATTGTTTCTTTGATCTGCCCCCTGTCTCCTGACCAGGAGTCTGACAGAGGCATCTGAAAATGATCTTTTGAAGTTTTCTTTTTGTGTTCCCTTTGATGGGAGGTACCGCCTCCACCGCTGCCAGCATATACTGGAACGTCCTACCAATCCCATAAATGTCATCCGCCAGGCTCATCCGCTGACAATGCTGGTTGTCCGGCATCAGAAAACTTTCTCTTATGCTCCTTCTCTGCAGCTTTTTCCGAAGATCCTGCTGCCCTGCACTGGAGAGATCGAGAAGGTGGATCTTCCCGTCATCCCCTACCACCATGCTGTAGGGATTTACATACTGGTAACACGGATTTCCTCTGCACCGGTGGAATTTCTCCAACTCCTGCAGGATCTGTCTCATCCACGCAAGGAGCTGGTCCCTGGGCAAGCTGGGCCGGTATTTCAGGCAGGTTGCCAGGAGCATTCCCGGCATACAGTCTGAACTGACATAACAGCGTCCCTGGTTCTCCACAAGCTTGAGGATGTCATATTCTGTCTGATGCTCCATCTGCACACCTCCAGTCTGTATTGTACTCATTGCTAAGGAATCAATCCGGCGAACTGCCGAAGAATAAAAAAGCGACCGCTTTTTGAAGCTTATGTAGATAGTAGCACAGCCCGGGAGAAAATGCAAGACATAAAGCGCAATAATTCCCGCCAGGAAATTACTGCGCTTTATACAGTCAGAGTCCTCTATATTATCTGAATTTTATGACGCCGCAGCCTTCTCAAGCCCGCGCATATGCCGCATCTCCTGCACAATCAGGATGACAGTCGTCACAAACGCGGCCGAATCCGCCACAGGCCCTGCGAACATGATACCGTCCAGCCCAAAGAACAGCGGAAGGATCAGAATAAGAGGTATGAGGAAAAAGACCTGTCTCGTCATGGAGAGAAGAAGTCCTTTCACCGGTTTTCCGATAGCCGAAAAGAAGTTTGAGGAAATAAGCTGAACGCCGTTTGCAATGATCATGAAAAGGAAGATCCTCATAAACTTCACAGCAAAGGTAAAATACATCTCATCTCCTGTCCCGAACAGGGAAATGATCTGTCTCGGGAAAAACTGAAAGAGAATGAATCCCACGGCAGAAATGGCCAGGTTCACACTGATGGCCAGCTTGTAGGTCTTCCGGACGCGGTCATACTGCTTCGCCCCGTAGTTAAAGCCGATGATAGGCTGGCTTCCCTGGGAAATTCCTATAATAAATGCAAGCAGTATGGCATTTGTCTTCATGACAATTCCGCAGGCCGCCAGGGGGATGTCTGTTCCGTATGGAGATGACGCCCCGTAGTATGTCAGCGAATTGTTCAGCACGATCTGGACAAACGTAATGGCTACCTGATTCAGGCTGTTGCTCATGCCCAGTGATGCGGTTTTCAGGCATTCCTGCGGGACAAGACGGATATCTTCCCTTTTCAGTTCTATGTTCTTAAATTTCCCTATGTATATCACTGCCGACACAAACGAGCAGATCTGTCCGATCACCGTGGCCCAGGCAGCGCCGGCTACACCCCAGTGAAAAACAAAGATAAAGACCGGATCCAAAATCGTGTTGACAATGGCGCCGATCAGCATGCTGGTCATAGAGTACTTCGGGCTTCCGTCCGCCCTGGCCAGATTGCTCATACCGTTTGTCACGATAAGAAATGGCATTCCCACCGCCGTGATCCGTGTATATTCGATTGCGTAGGGCATCACATCCGGCGTTGCCCCGAATGCAGTAAGAAGCGGATGCAGGAAGATTTCCACCAGTACCGCATAGATCACGCCAAAGACAACCATCATACTGATGCCGTTTCCCACAACGCGGCATGCCCTGTCCTTCTCCCCTGCTCCCAGGTGAAGTGAAAAACGCGAAGCGCTTCCTATACCGATAAGAAGCGCGATGGCAAGACAGATCGTAGTCAGAGGATAGGCTACATTTGTGGCAGCATTTCCAAGATACCCCACACCCTGGCCGATAAAAATCTGATCCACGATATTGTACAGGGAACTCACTACCATGGCAATAATGCTTGGTATGGCAAAGCTTTTCAAAAGCGCCGGTATACTTTTGTATCCCAGCGGATTTTCCTGGTTTTGTACCTGTGTGTTCATTTTTTTGTTTCTCCTTTATCTGCCGGTCCTGCCTCTGGTCCTCTGTCCTTCGGCCTCCCGGATCTATCTATTTTCCAGGCGGATATCTCACCACATCTGCCCCTCATCCAGGGACACGACTTTCACCGCCCCCATCAACTCTGCTTCCTTTTCATCATGGGTCACGAAAAGCACAGTCCTGCCCCGGCATGCCTCTTTTGTATACGCAATGGTTTTCCTGCGTGTCTCGTCGTCCAGGCCTTTAAACGGTTCATCCAGAAACAGGATCTGGCAGGGCGCAAGGAGAGCCCTGAGAAGAGCCACCCTGCGCCGCATTCCGCCGGAGAGCTCGTGGACCGGCTGATTTTCACAGCCACCCAGGTCAATCTTCTTCATCTCATTTCTGATTTCTTCTGCCGTCCTTTCCGGGCATGTCAGCCGTATATTAGCCATGGCGCTTAAATTTTCGCACAGCCTGTCCTCCTGAAATACAGCGCTCTTCTTCATGGAAGGCAGTCCGCCGGTCTCTCCTTCATCGGCCGTCTCAAGCCCCATGAGAATACGAAGAAGCGTGGTCTTGCCGCATCCGGATCTGCCCATGATACAGGTAGTCTCCCCCTCCTGTATATGAAGTGAAAACTGTTCCAGTACTCTGTGTTCCCCATATGATTTGCTTATATTTATGATCTCAGGCATTTTCTCACTTCTCTTTCGCTCATTTTCATCCCCGTTGCTCAAGGCGGCGGACACAGTACCCGATGGCCTTCAGAAATCCTTTTTCAAACAGAACGCTGATACAGATAATGACAAGCGTCCAGGCAAAAAGCGCCGGTGTGTCCAGGTATATCTTGGCATTGTAGAGGTTTTCTCCTATGGAGTTCTGGGGAATTCCTATGACTTCCGCCGCCACGCCGGCCTTCCAGCACAGTCCCAGTGCCAGAGAGCAGCCGGCGCGGAAATAGGGAAGGACCTGGGAGACATAGATACTGCGAATCTGGCGGCCAAAGGGAATCTCAAAGACTCTGGCCATCTCCAGAAGTTTCCTGTCCACCTGGCTGATGCCGTCCAGAACATTCGTGTAGATCACAGGAAATACCATCAGAAATGAAATCAGCACAGACAGATTTCTGGAGGACACCCATATCAGAACGAGAATGACAAAGGATGCCACCGGGATGGATTTGATAGTCACAATAAATGGAAGCAGAAATTCCCGCAGCCGCACTGACGCTGCTGAGAGTCCTGCAAGAACCACTCCCAGGATCACACCCAGGAGAAATCCTCCTACAATCCGGATCATGGAGGAGGCGATGGAAAGCCAGAATTCTGCTGTGGCCGCCAGTTTTACAACAGTACAGACAACAGTGACAGGAGACACAAGAAGTATCTCCTGTCCTATCCACATACTGACAAGCTGCCACACTGCCAGCCAGACAAGAACGGCCCACAGCCTGATCTTTCCTTTTCTTTTTCCTTCCTTACTCTCCGGTGTAGTAGAAGTCATCATCTGGTAATTTTCCTCCCACAGCTTCCGGATTCTGGTCGTTCAGAACAGAAAGATATCCGGACAGCTTCTCCTGCATCTCATCGCCTGTAATGCAGACAATATTGCACTCGGGAATCGCTGTCTGAGCCACTTCCGCGGTGACAATGTCGTACTGACCTACAAGCTGTGCAGCCTCGTCCACATTTTCGTTGACAAAATCAACGGACGCTTTGTATCTCTCAAGGAAATCGGACACTGCTTCCGGGTTCTCTTTGGCAAATTCTGTTCTCACAACCACAACACCGGTAAGCAGAGCGCCGGGTTCCTGCGCGTCTTCCTGCACTTTGTCCCACTCTTCTGTCAGATCCAGGGCAACCCTGAGATCCGGATTTTTCATCTGGGCTGTTGTCACAAAAGGCTGGGGCAGCATGGCGATTCCGGAAGGATCCTGGGCCAGGGCCGCCACGCATTCAGAATGTTCGCTCTTCCACTCAATGGTCACATCCGCCGCCGGATCCAGGCCGTTCTGCTGAAGAATATAATTCAGGGCATACTCCGGCGTGGCTCCTTTCCCGCTGGCATAGATGGTCTTTCCTTTCAGATCCGCCGCAGACTGGACGGTGTCGCCATTCTCTACTATATAGAGAACTCCCAGTGTATTGACGGCCAGAACCTGAACACCGCCCTCCAGTTTATTATAAAGAACAGAGGCCACATTGGCAGGCACTGCGGCAATGTCTGTCTCTCCCTGGGATATTGCCGGTGTCACCTCGTCTATGGATGCTGCTATAGTAAACTTATAATTTTCGCTGTCAACTTTTCCATTGTCCACATCGTCCATCAGACTGACCATTCCCATGGCAGTGGGTCCTTTCAGCGCTGTCACATTCACTTCCACAGGCTCCGTCTCTTTTGTATTATCCTGGCTTTCGTTGCTGTTGCCGCATCCTGTCAGCATGGATACCGCCATGGCGCAGGCCATGAGGATCGCACTGAGCTTCTTCATTCTCTTTTTCATAATTTATGTCCTCCTTCTCTTTGTCTGATCATGTCCAGAAAGTATTATAACGCCCCAAAGCCGGGGTGTAAAGGCAGGCGGCCGTGTATTTTTTTACAGTTATCCTTTCTCCAGGACATAAGAAGACCCGGCCTTCTCCGTCCGGGTCCTCTCTTAAGGTTATGATATCCTATATACTTATACTCTACAGATTATATGGCCGGAAGAGATGACGCGGAATTCCGTCTACCATGACGGGTGACACATCTCCCTGGATCAGTGGGCGCACATAAGCAACAAATTCGTCTGTCACGCCTGTGCCCTCCTCATTGACCCATTCTCTTGGCACCAGTTTCTCATCGTTGGCAATCTTATGCACGTCCTTTACTTCCGTGCCGCACTGGTATGGATCGTCCGAAAGCCTCTGCAGAACAACCATCTTTCCGGAATCTCCCTCGTCCGCTGCTTTCACTGCAGCACCGCCTACCTGATAGGCTTCCAGGATATCCACCCTGGATGCCGCATGGGAAGCGGATCTCTGAAGACTGCTCAGCTCGATAGCACGGGTCTTGCATCCGATCTCGCCCGCAATAAAGCTGGCCAGATAGGAAGCTGTCCCGGAAAGCTGCTTGTGTCCGAAAGCATCCACAAAATCTATGCTGCTGCCCAGCTCGCACACATAAGTACCGTCAGCTGTCCGTATTCCTTCGGAAACGGCAACGACAACAGAAGGTTTCTTTGACAGAAGCTCTTTTACCTTATCGCTGAAAGCATGCAGGTCAAAGGAAATCTCCGGCAGATAGATCAGATCCGGGCCCTCGCAGTCCTCGCCTTTTGCCAGAGCTGCAGCTCCGGTCAGCCAGCCTGCATTTCTTCCCATAATCTCTACAATACTCACAAGACCTTTGCTGTACTCCAGACAGAAGCTGTCACGGATGATCTCTTTCACAGATGTGCCGATGTATTTTGCAGCGCTTCCGTAGCCCGGTGTGTGGTCCGTAAGAGCCAGGTCGTTGTCAATGGTCTTCGGGCATCCGATAAAACGGGTCGGGTGTCCCGTCACAATAGCGTAGTCGGAAAGTTTCTTGATGGTGTCCATGGAGTCATTTCCACCGATATAGATAAACGCCTCAATATCCAGCTTGTCGAGAACAGAAAAAATTTTCTCGTACACCGCTTTATCCTCATGAATCTCCGGCAGTTTGTAGCGGCAGGATCCGAGGAAAGCTGCAGGCGTCCTCTTCAGAAGTTCTGCGTCCAGCTCTGTGGTGATATACTCTGACAGATCCAGATACCTCTCCTGCAGAAGGCCCTGTATGCCGTGAAGCATTCCGTACACTTTATTTGCCCCGCGGTCCTTCGCCGTGCGGTATACACCCGCGAGACTTGAATTGATGGCGGCTGTAGGGCCGCCAGACTGACCTACGATTACATTTCGTTTCATGCTATGCTACCTCCGTCCTTTA
>CBJMC01400__coassemble_470_pt1 | contig 10745 bp, 11 predicted proteins | sample CBJMC01400__metabat2_low_PE_044 | metagenome-assembled genome bin CBJMC01400
CGGTAGATCGCATTGGTCTTCAGAAGTTCCTCAGATGTTCCGATACCATCAATCTTTCCATTGTCCATGACAATGATCATGTCAGCGTCCTCCACAGAGGAGATCCTCTGGGCAATGATGATCTTTGTGGTATCCGGGATCTCCTCCCTGAAAGCCTTGCGGATCAGGGCGTCTGTCCTTGTATCCACCGCGCTGGTGGAGTCGTCCAGGATCAGGATCTTCGGTTTCTTCAGGAGGGCTCTGGCGATACAAAGTCTCTGTTTCTGTCCGCCGGACACATTGTTTCCTCCCTCTACGATCATGGTGTTGTATCCCGCCGGGAACTCACTGATAAATCCGTCAGCCTGGGCCAGCTGGCACACTCTCCTGACCTCTTCATTGCTGGCGCTCTCATCTCCCCAGCGGATATTTTCGTAAATACTTCCCGTGAAAAGCACGTTTTTCTGGAGCACCATGGACACCTGATCCCGGAGTTTTTCCAGATTGTATTTCCGCACATCCTGGCCGCCCACCTTCACACAGCCTCTGGTCACATCGTAGAGCCTTGGGATGAGCTGCACCAGAGTGGACTTGGCGCTTCCGGTGCCGCCGATGATACCGACGATCTGTCCGCTCTTAATATGAAGGTTCACATCCTTCAGAGACAGGTTGCCGTCCTCCCCTGCATAGCTGAAGTCCACATGTTCAAAATCAATATCCCCGTTCGCCACCTCTGTCAGGGCATCCTCTTTATCCACCATCTCCGGCACTTCCTCAAGCACCTCTTTGATACGGTCAGAAGAAGCCTCAGCAATCATGATCATGACAAAGACAAAGGATACCATCATCAGGGACATGAGGATCTGCATGGCATATACCATGATACTTGTAAGCTCACCTGTCATCATATTTCCAAGCACAATGTCCTCTCCTCCAATGAGAACAACGAGGAGGACCACTGTGTACATGACAAAGTTCATAACAGGGGAGTTCCACGCCACCAGCTTCTCAGCCTTTGTGAACAGATCAAACACTTTCAGGGAAATCTTGTGGAACTTCTCATTCTCGTGTTCCTCCCGCACATAGGCCTTTACCACTCTGGCAGCATTTACATTCTCCTGCACTGTGTTGTTCAGTATATCATACTCGTCAAACACCTGGATAAAATGAGGGTGCGCCTTCTTTGCGATAAAGATCAGAACGCCTCCCAGGATGGGGATCGTAATCAGCATGAGAAATGCGATCTTCAGGCTGATAGTGGCTGTCATGATCCAGGACAGCACCACCATGATGGGGGCTCTCGCCAGCATACGGATACTAAACATAAATGCCATCTGCACGTTGGTGATATCTGTAGTCAGCCTCGTCACAAGGCTGGGTGTTGAAAAATGATCAATATTTCCAAATGAAAATTCCTGGATCTTATAAAAGATGTCATGCCGCAGGTTCTTGGCATAGCCGGCAGCCGCGACAGCAGCCACCTGCCCCGCTTTTGCGCCAAACGCAAGCGACAGCATAGCCATGATGACAAGGACGATGCCCATCTTTATAATGTAGTCCATATTTCCTTCCATGATTCCGATGTCAATGATATTGGCCATCAGAAGCGGGATCAGTACTTCCAGCAGCACCTCCAGCGTCACCAGTACAGGTGCCAGGAACGCCTGCTTCTTGTACTCCCGCACAGATTTCAGTAGTTTCCTATTCATCTGACTCTCCCTTTCTTTCCATACTTATTTCCTTTTGCTTTTCCCCGCAGGACAGATTGGAGGATATCTGCTTGAGCACTTCTATGAACACGTCCATATCTTCCTCCGAAATTCCTCTTCTTAAGCGCGCTTCGCTCCTGCGGATGTTTTTCAACAGGTCTCCCCGAAGCTTTGCCGCTTTTTCCGTCGGCACAATGCGCTTCAGCCTGGCATCCTCCTTCACCGGCTCCCGGTAGAGATACCCTTTTTTCTCCAAAAGTTGAAGGATTCCCGTGGCCGTGGACCTGCGGACCTTGAACTCCTTCTCCAGATCCTTCTGGAACAGATCCCTGTGCATGGTTTCAAGCAAAATAAAATGCAGAATGTGTTTCTGCATGTTCGTTAGATCGTCCGCCTGCCGGTCCGTACAGGACATCTGTCTCTTCAATTGATGGGAAACACGGTTGATCCACTTCCCTGCATCTTCCGCCATAACTCCATCCTTTCCCGTTCCCCTTTTTTGTTGTTCGGTTGCTAACAATTCGGGAACTAACAATATATTATATACCAATACGATGTATTGTCAACACATACTTTTCAAAAAGACTGCTCAAAAAAAAGCCCGCCGCCCGAGAACTCTGTGTCCTCAAAAGCGGCAGACTTTCTATATGCGTCAATTCGGGCTTCTGATTAAGCCAGCTTAACCGGGTTAAGCTTCACGCCAGGTCCCATTGTAGAAGTAAGTGTCACGCTCTTTAAGAACTGACCCTTAACAGCTGCCGGTCTGGCTTTGTTGACTGCATCAATAAGCGTCTGGAAGTTGTCTGCAAGCTGCTCCTCGGTAAAGGAAGCCTTACCGATCGGCACATGGATAATGTTTGTCTTGTCAAGTCTGTATTCGATCTTACCAGCTTTGATGTCCTGGATAGCCTTTGTAACGTCCATTGTTACTGTTCCGGCCTTCGGGTTCGGCATCAGACCTTTAGGTCCAAGTACACGTCCGAGACGTCCAACAACACCCATCATATCTGGTGTAGCAACTACAACATCGAACTCAAACCAGTTCTCGTTCTGGATCTTCGGGATCAGCTCGTCGCCTCCTACATAGTCAGCTCCTGCTGCCTTTGCCTCCTCAGCCTTTGCGTCTTTTGCAAATACAAGGATGCGGACTTTCTTACCAGTTCCGTGAGGCAGTACAACGGCGCCGCGGATCTGCTGGTCAGCATGACGTCCGTCACAGCCTGTTCTGATGTGAGCCTCGATGGTCTCATCGAATTTTGCCACTGCTGTCTTCTTTACTAAAGAAATTGCTTCATCTCTGTCGTAGAGTGTTCCTCTCTCGATAGCTTTTGCAGCTTCTGTATATTTCTTTCCTCTTTTCATTTTAAAAAATACCTCCTTGTGGTAATGTCGGGATAACCCTCCCACTTACTGTTCCTGTTGACTCAAATCGCTCTACTCTTCTACTGTAACACCCATGCTCCTGCATGTACCTGCGATCATGCTCATAGCTGCCTCAAGGCTTGCTGCATTCAGGTCAGGCATCTTTGTCTCAGCGATCTCCTGGAGCTGAGCCTTTGTGATCTTTGCAACTTTCTGTTTGTTCGGCACACCGGAACCGGATTTCAGATTGCAGGCCTTCTTGATCAGGACTGCTGCCGGAGGTGTCTTTGTAACGAAGCTGAAGCTTCTGTCGTTGTAAACGGTGATTACTACAGGAATGATCAGATCTCCCTGGTCAGCTGTTCTGGCATTGAACTGCTTTGTGAACTCAACGATGTTAACTCCGTGCTGTCCAAGTGCAGGTCCGACCGGAGGAGCCGGAGTTGCCTTGCCGGCAGGAATCTGTAATTTGATATAACCTTCTACTTTTTTTGCCATTTTCATTACCTCCTTGTGGTATTGTCGGGACAAATATCCCTCCCACTACTGACTACAATTTTTTCACTTCAGCGAAACTTATTTCTACTGGCGTTTCGCGGCCAAACAGCTCAACATTGATGGTCAGGCTCTGCTTTGCGGCGTTGATGGACTGCACAACTCCCACCGTATCCGCCCACGCACCGGCGATGACCTTGACGCTGTCACCCACCTCGTAATCCACCACGTAGTTCTCGCGCTGGATGCCAAGGGGCGCCATCTCCTCGTCTGTCAGGGGAACCGGCTTGGAACCGGGACCCACAAACCCTGTCACACCTCTTGTGTTGCGGACTACATACCATGTATCGTCATTCATGATCATGTGAATGAGCACATAGCCGGGGAACATCTTTTTCTGTGTCACTTTCTGCACCCCGTTCTTGTTCTCCACAACATCCTCCAGTGGAACCCGCACCTCCAGGATCTGCTCCTCCAGATGTCTGTTCTCCACTGTCTTGTCAATGTTGGCTTTCACTTTGTTCTCATACCCGGAATAAGTATGAACAACATACCATTTTGCCTCTGACATATAATCACCTTTCTTGCTTACAGTCCTATTAAAAAATCTATCCCATACTGTGCAACGAAGTCGATAATCGCGATGATGACTCCCAGCACTACGGATACGCAAACAACCGCTGCTGTCTGTTTCGCAAGTGTCACTTTGTCTGGCCAGATGATCTTCTTGAATTCTGAGCTAAGACCTTTGAACCAGCTCTTCTTCTGAGTTTTTTCTTTACTCACGACATTCACTCCTTTTGCCAGCGACTATTTTGTTTCTTTGTGCAATGTGTGTGATTTACAGAATCTGCAGTATTTCTTGGTTTCCATGCGCTCCGGATGAGTTTTCTTATCCTTTGTCATGTTGTAGTTACGCTGCTTGCATTCTGTACACTCTAAAGTAATTCTTGTACGCACAACTTCCACCTCGCTTCATTTTCTTAATGTTGACGTGTTACCGGCGGTCCTGACCGGATGCCTAAATTTAGGCATAAAAAAAAGACCTGCTTCCATCGCCACAATAATATACCATAGTATGGCAGTGGAAGTCAAGTCCGTTTTTTCGCCCGTGTTTCCTAAATCCAGCTTTCTACATAGGTAGCCCTGATCAGCTCCAGGATGCAGACATACACCTTGTCCTTGACAAACACGTCATGGATCTCGCTCTGCATCTCAAGAAGCGCAGACTGAGTCTTGGGGGATGTCCGGTTGATCTCATCCGCCAGAAGCAGGTTGCAGAAGACGCTGCCCGGCTGGTAGACAAATTTCTCTTCTTCCCTTCTATATATAGAGAAGCCGGTCAAATCTGAGGGAAGCACGTCCGGTGTAAACTGCACCCTTCTGTAGGACAGCCCCATAGCCCTGGAAAATGCCATGGCAAGCGTCGTCTTTCCAACACCGGGGATATCTTCCAGCAGCACATGGCCTCCCGCCAGAAAGGTAGTCATGATCTCACGTATCCGATCCTCTTTTCCCAAAATCACCTGCTCCACCTGCCCGATCACGTCCCGGGCCGCCTGGGATCTCGCCTCCATTTTGCCATCCTCCCTGTCTGTTTTTAATCTATGTCCTGTTTTCCTGGTTTCATTATAAACATAGTCCTCTATCCCGCAGAAGTTCTTTTTAGTTTTGTAGTATAAACCCTGAGGTAAATATTTATATACGAAAAAAGAGAAATACCAGCTGAGCTGATATTTCTCTTTCTTCTTTTTGTTGAGAGGCGCAGACCGGATTTGAACCGGTGAATCGAGGTGTTGCAGACCTGTGCCTTACCACTTGGCTACTGCGCCGCAGTGTCCCGTTTTTGCGGAACACTCATATTATAGCAAACTCTTTCCTGTTCGTCAATGAAAAGTTTGACAATTTCTATTTTGCTTGTCTCCTTAAAATCCCATCTCATCGTTCACAAGAATGACTTTGATGCGGCCTTTCTCCTTGGAATACCTTGTCACCAGCACCTGGCAGCACACCGTATCCGGAGATTTACAGTTGGCGCACACGCCGGTCTTGGAGCAGGGTGTGTCCAGTCCAAACCTCTGGGCATTGATAGGAGCTGCCTCATGGCGCGCTCTGGAAACAGCGTCCTCCACACTCTTCACCAGTTTGTTCATGCCCACGATCATAACCACATTGGCAGGCCCCCAGCAGATGCAGGACACTCTGTTGGCCGTCCCGTCCACGTTCACGAGCACACCGTCCTCTGTGATGGCGTTTGTGCTGCAAAGGAAATAATCGCTGTCAAAAATCTGGAGCTGAGTCTTTCTCTTCTCCTCCGGTGTCTTGCAGATATCCCGGTTGTAAACCGTATAATTTCCTGAACAGACAGCGTCCAGAAGCCCCATCTCCTTGATGGACATAGAACCGCCCCAGCCCACAGAGCTTCCCTCAGGAATCAGCTCCAGCGCCTTTTTCAGGGCTTCCTCTTTTGACTCTGCGTAATAGCCTTCCATGTTCCGGGACTCCAGCCCTTTGATCACTCTCTGCGCTGCCATTTCATTTCTCTTTCTTCTGTTCGGATCCATATGTATTACCTCCATTTTATTTTTATTATCTTCTATATATTATAGCGCACAACCGCCGCGCTGTGTACCTGCTGCCCGTTGTCCTTTCAGATGCGGGCAAGGATCTCGTCCAGCAGCCTTGCCGCCACCTCATCCTTGCTCATGAGCTCCAGCTCCTTTTCCATGTCCGCCGTGATGATGGTCACCACATTGGTGTCTGTTCCAAATCCCGCTCCCTTGACTTTCAGGTTGTTGGCCACGATCATGTCCAGGTTCTTCTTCCTGAGCTTGGCGCGGGAATTTTCCAGCATGTTCTGGGTCTCCATGGAAAATCCGCAGAGGAACTGTCCGGGCTTTTTGCAGCTGCCCAGATAGCCCAGGATATCATCGGTCCTCTCCATATCAATAGCCATATCTCCGTCGGACTTTTTGATCTTCTCATCACTTGTCACAGCAGGCCGATAGTCCGCCACCGCCGCGGCCTTGATGATCACATCCATCTCCCCGCTTCTTTCCACAACTGCCTCGTACATATCTCTGGCAGACACCACCGGCACCACATCCACAAACAGAGGGGGCTCCAGGGCTGTCTGCCCGGTCACCAGCGTCACCTCCGCTCCCCGCAGGGCACAGATCTTCGCGATGCTATAGCCCATCCGCCCGGTAGAGTGGTTGGTGATGTAGCGCACCGGATCGATCCGCTCCTGGGTAGGACCTGCTGTCACGAGGACTTTCTTACCCGCCATGTCCTTTTCAAAGGCGCAGGCCATGAGCACATACTGAAACAGGACATCCGGCTCCGGCATCTTGCCTTTTCCCACATCTCCGCAGGCCAGCCGGCCTGCTGTCGGCTCCACTACAGTCACCCCGTATTTTCTCAGCTTTTCCAGATTGTCCTGGGTCACCGGATTTTCGTACATCCTGGTGTTCATGGCAGGCACTACAATCTTTGGGCAGTCGCAGGCCAGCACGGTGGTCGTCAGCATATCGTCCGCAATGCCGCAAGCCAGCTTCGCAATGACGTTGGCTGTGGCCGGAGCGATGATCACTGCATCCGCCCGGGATGCCAGAGAGACATGCTCTGTGCTGTACTCGTGGTTCCTGTCAAATGTATCTGTATGGCACCGCTGGTTTGTCAGCGCCTCAAATGTCAGTGGCGCTATAAACTCCCTGGCGTGTTCTGTCATGATCACCTGCACGTCCGCCCCCGCCTTTACAAGAAGGCTGGTCAGCCAGGCGCTCTTATATGCCGCGATCCCCCCGGTCACTCCCAGGATCACTGTCTTCCCTTTCAGCATATTGTAAAATCCTTCCTTTCATGCTATACTTTCCGCGTAATTGTATTATATCCCGACAGCGGGAATGATAACAAGGAGGAATTGAATAATGAAAGAAAAAAAACGTGACACCAGATGGATGGTCTGTGTTGCACTTATGGCAGCGATCGTCATCGTCCTCGCGAACACACCGCTTGGCATGATCCAGCTTCCAGTCATCAAGGCGACAACAGTACACATTCCGGTCATCCTCGGAGCTGTGCTCTTAGGACCACTGGCAGGCGGCATCTTAGGCAGCGTCTTTGGAATCTGCTCTCTCATAAGCAACACCATGGCACCGACCCTTTTGTCCTTCGCCTTCTCTCCCTTTATGAGCACCACCGGACTTCCCGGCGTTCTGAAAGCGCTCTGGATCTCCGTTGGATGCCGCATCCTCATCGGCGTAGTATCCGGCTGGCTCTGGAAGCTCTTCGAGAAGGTTCACTTAAACCAGACTATCGCCCTTCCCATCACCGGCTTTGTGGGAGCTATGGTCAACACGGTGACTGTCATGGGCAGCATCTATCTTCTCTTCGCCCAGCAGTACGCCCAGGCTCAGAATGTGGGCATCACAGCTGTGTGGGGCCTGATCATGGGAACCATCACCGCATCCGGCATTCCGGAAGCCATCGCGTCGGCCGTGCTCGTGCTGGCACTTGGAAAGGTCTTACTGAGATTTATGAAAAAAGTTATGATATAAGAACAGACAGTATAAGAGGGGATGCTCCGGGCACAAATGCCCGGGGCATCCCCTCTTTATGCTTTCACCTGTCTTCTCCCCTTACTGCGCCTGCCGCGCCGCTGAACTCGCAGTCCCCCAGCTTCTCCTCCGGCAGGCTGCAGGTCCTTCTCTCTTTCTCAACCAGCCGCTCCACAAAAGGTGTGGCCGGGCGGCGCAGAAGCTCCGACGGAGCAGCGTACTGCTGGATCTTCCCATGATCCATGACCAGAACCCTGGTCCCCAGCTTCAGCGCCTCCCCTATATCGTGGGTCACGAACAGAACGGTGATCTTCGTCTCCTGGTAGATCCGCAGAAGCTCCTCCTGGAGCTGTCCCCGGGTAATCTCATCCACCGCGCCAAAAGGTTCATCCATGAGCAGGATCTCCGGCGATGCAGCCAGTGCCCTGGCAATTCCCACTCTCTGCTGCTGACCGCCCGAGAGTTCCGCCGGATAGCGCTCCTTCAGCTCTTCGTCCAAGCCTACAATCTTCATCCACTTGGATACAGCCTCCTTTGTCTTTGCCCGGTTCCTCCCATTCAGTAGATCCGGCACATAAGAAATGTTCTGCTCCACTGTCATGTGAGGAAACAGGACGCTCCCCTGGATGGCATAGCCGATATTTCGCCTGAGCTGGGTCTGGTCTTTTTCCCGGATGTTCTCACCATCGATCAGGATATCTCCCTGGTCGGGATGGATCAGCCCGTTCACTATCTTGAGCGCCGTGGTCTTGCCGCATCCCGAGGAACCGATGATGGTGACGAACTCTCCCCTGTCTACCTGGAGATCAAAATTCTCCATAACCACCTTTTCCCCATATGACTTTTTGATATTTCTAAATTCTATCAGTGTACTCATTTTGCATCCTCCTTACAGAAGTCCCCGGCTCTCAAGAAACTCTTCCGCCACATCTTCCGGCTCTCTTCCCTCCGTCTCCACCTGGTAATTCATGGAAGCCATGTCTCTGTCTGAAATGATCCCCGTCACCTGTTCAAAGATCTGCTCCAGTTCCGGGTGTTCCTGCAGCACTTCGCTGCGGACCACATTGCCGCACAGATAAGACGGATAGAACTGCTTATCGTCCTCCAGCACAGTCACATCGGAAGCAGAGAGCTGCCCGTCTGTGGTGAAGATCACCATGACATCGATCTGTCCCTGGTCTATGGCCTGGTACTTCAGCCCAATGTCCAGATCCATTGTCTCCTTGAAATGAAAACCATAGGTATCGCACAGGGCATCATAACCGTCTTCTCTCTCGAAGAAATCATACTCTGCTCCGAACACAAGCTGGTCCGAAACCCGGGCAAGATCAGAGTAAGTCTTCAGAGCATACTGCTCCGCGATCTCCCGGCGCACCACCAGGCCGTAGGTATTGTTGAACCCGTACATACCAGTCCACTCCATGGAAAGCTCGTCATTGTAAAACGCCTGCAGATCGTCAAACAGCTCCTCCGTGTACAGCCCTTCCTCCTTCATCACCATATTCCAGGCCGTGCCGGTGTACTCGGGATACAGGTCAAATTCTCCGCTCTCCATAGCCGGCTGGATGTTGGAAGTGCCGCCGCCTACCCCCTGGGTCAGTTCCACATGAAGATCTGTATCCTTTTCGATCAGTATCTTCAGCATTTCTCCCAGCACATACTGCTCCGTCATTGGCTTTGTGGCAATGCGGATCGTATCCCCTGTCTGCCTGCCAGGCAAAGAAGTGATCAGCAGACAGGCACAGATCACTGCCGCGCCCGCCCCTAAGATCCGGTTGGTCCTCCTTGCCCTGGCGCTGCGCTTTTGCATCCTTTTTTCCACAAATCCCAGAATAAAGTCTACTGCCAGTGCCAGCGCAGCGATCAGCACACTTCCGGCCATGGTCATGGCGCTGTTGTTCGTGGTGATCCCCCGGTAAATGGCAACGCCCAGCCCGCCGGCGCCTATAAAAGAGGCAATACCTGCAAGGGCAATGGTCATAGTCACCATGCTCCGGATGCCGGACATGATCACCGGCATCGCCAGAGGCAGGCGTACCTTTATCAGGATCTGCATCTGGGTGCTCCCCATCCCTTTGGCCGCCTCCAGAATAGCCGGATCCACGTTCGCAATTCCCGTGTGGGTGTTCCTCACCATGGGAAGAAGGGCGTACACCGTAAGAGCAATGACCGCCGTCGCATTTCCTACACCGGAAAAGGGAATGAGAAATCCCAGCATAGAGATAGATGGAATGGTGTACAGAAAATTGATCACTGCCAGTGTGGGTTTGGCCGACCGGTCAAATTCACTGATCAAAATCCCCACAAGTCCTCCCAGCACCACAGCGATCAGAATGGCTGTCAGAGAGATCCCCAGATGTTCGGCCAGAAGTCCCAGAAAAAAGTCCTTTCTCTCTATTAAAAGTGTCCCCATTTGTCTTAGCATGTTTCTTCACCTCTCTTTACGATTGCTCCCACAGGGCAGTTTTCCCTGCACAGCCCGCAGTGCAGGCAGTTCTCCTGCCGGATCTTATAGAGAGCTGTCCCCGGCGCACTGCTGCCTCCTCCTTGCACCGGAAGTTCCGCCTGCCGGTCTATACACTTCTGCGGGCAATTCCGGCTGCACTTCCCACATCCGATGCAGGCTTGTGTAATAAAAAAT
>CBJMC01400__coassemble_499_pt1 | contig 10668 bp, 11 predicted proteins | sample CBJMC01400__metabat2_low_PE_044 | metagenome-assembled genome bin CBJMC01400
GACCCAGTCCGGTCAGTCCCGGCAGAGCGAAGAGGGGCTGGAGAACGCGGAGGTGAGAGCTGTCCAGGCGGGTGTGGAAGAGATCGCCCAGGCGGAGGCTTTGGAGGCCAGAAAGCGCCAGAGTGGAAAGGACAGGCTTCAGAAAGAGGCGAAAGCGGCGCGGGCAAAGGCCGGGAAAGGCGAGGACGAGGTGTCAAAAGAGGTCCGCATCCGGGAGATACTGGAGGAGTTTTTGGCTTGATTATGAAGAGTAATACTGGTAAAATAAAATTGATATGAGTTTTTTTAACCACAGTATACAAAACGAAGAGAGAAAGAAGGGTTTACCATGAGCAGTAAAGTTACATTCGATTATTCAAAGGCAAAGTCATTTATCAAAAACCATGAAATAGAGTCTATGAAAGAGATCGCGGAAAATGCCAAGAATGTCCTGGTAAGCGGGACAGGAGCCGGCAATGACTATATTGGCTGGGTAAATCTCCCCGCAGATTACGATAAAGAAGAGTTTGCCCGCATCCAGAAAGCGGCTGAGAAGATCCAGAGCGACTCAGATGTCCTGATCGTCATCGGCATCGGCGGTTCCTACCTGGGAGCAAGAGCAGCGATCGAGTTCCTGCGCCACAGCTTTTATAACAATGTGTCCAAAGAGATCCGCAAGACGCCGGAGATCTACTATGCAGGAAACAGCATCAGCAGCACTTACCTGAAAGACCTGATCGACGTGGTGGGAGACAGAGATTTCTCTGTAAATATCATCTCAAAATCCGGCACTACCACAGAGCCGGCTATCGCGTTCCGCGTGTTTAAAGAGATGCTGGAGAAGAAGTACGGCAAAGCGGAAGCGGCAAAGAGGATTTATGCAACTACAGACAAGGCCAGAGGAGCTCTGAAGAACCTTGCCACAGAGGAGGGATATGAGTCCTTTGTTGTGCCTGACGATGTGGGAGGCCGTTTCTCCGTGCTGACAGCTGTAGGACTTCTGCCCATCGCAGTCAGCGGCGCAGACATTGAGAAGCTGATGGAGGGCGCGGCATCCGGAAGAGAGCTGGCGCTGAACAAGCCTTTTGAAGAAAATGATGCCATGCAGTATGCGGCTATCCGCAACATCCTTCACAGAAAAGGAAAATCCGTGGAAGTGCTGGCAAACTACGAGCCAAGCCTCCACTATGTATCTGAGTGGTGGAAACAGCTCTACGGCGAGAGCGAGGGAAAAGACCAGAAAGGTATCTTCCCGGCATCTGTAGATCTGACCACAGACCTCCACTCCATGGGCCAGTTCATCCAGGACGGCAGCCGTCTCATGTACGAGACCGTGCTGAATGTGGAGACATCCAGGGAAGAGATCCTGATCGGCGAGGAGCCGGTGGATCTGGACGGCCTGAACTATCTGGCAGGAAAGAACATGGACTTTGTAAACAAGAGCGCCATGAACGGAACAGTCCTGGCTCACACAGACGGAAATGTGCCGAACCTGATGATCAACATTCCGGAGCAGAACGAGTTTTACCTGGGACAGCTCTTCTACTTCTTTGAGTTCGCCTGCGGCGTCAGCGGCTATGTGTCCGGTGTGAATCCGTTCAACCAGCCGGGCGTTGAGAGCTACAAGAAAAACATGTTTGCTCTCCTCGGAAAACCGGGCTATGAGAAAGAGAGAGAAGAACTTCTCAAGAGATTATAGGATATACGAGGATACCAGATGACAGAACTTTACGACAGACTGCACCAATACAGCAATTCTGACTATTACGGGTTCCACATGCCGGGGCACAAGAGAAATGCGGAGCGTTTCGGCAGCGGCCTTCCCTACGGGATCGACATCACGGAGATCGAGGGATTTGACGATCTCCACCACCCGGACGGGATACTGAAGAAAGCCCAGGAGGAGGCCTCCCGGGTCTACGGGGCCGGCGAGACAAGATTTCTCGTGAATGGAAGTACGGCGGGGATCCTGAGTGCCATCCTGGGATGCACAAGGAAGGGCGACCAGGTGCTGGTGGGCCGGAACTGTCACAAATCCGTGTATCACGCTATATATATGAACGAGCTGGAGCCGGTGTACCTGTACCCCGGTTTCCGGCCTGATATTCAGTTAAATACGGAAATATCCGTAAGCGCAGTGAAAGCTGCGCTTAATGAACATTCCAGGGTAAAGGCGGTGATCCTTGTGTCCCCCACCTATGACGGCGTTGTCTCGGACATCCGGGGCATTGCCGGGGAGGTGCACAAACGGGGGATACCGCTGATCGTGGATGAAGCCCACGGAGCCCACTTTGGCTTCCATCCCTATTTCCCGGAGAGCGCCCTGAGACAGGGGGCGGACGTGGTGATCCACAGCCTTCACAAGACGCTGCCGGCCCTGACCCAGACAGCCCTCCTCCATGTGGAGGGAGACCTGGCGGACCGGGAGCGGATCTTCCGGTATCTGGACATGCTCCAGTCCAGCAGCCCCTCCTACGTGCTCATGGCCGGCATTGACCGGTGTATCCACCTGCTGGGAGAGAAGCGGGAGGAACTCTTTGCCCTCTATGTGGAAGGGCTGGAGAAGCTCCGGCAAAGGTTGGTACATCTGGAAAAGATTTCACTTGCGGAGACCGAACATTATGACCGGTCCAAGCTGGTCCTGTCTGTGGCCGGAGCGGATATGACAGGAAGAGAGCTCTATCTGCGGCTTCTGGAGACGTACCATCTGCAGCTGGAGATGGCTGCCGGTTCCTACGCTCTTGCCATGACAAGTGTGGGGGACACAGAGGAAGGCTTCCGAAGGCTGGGGGACGCGCTGGAAGAGATCGACAGATCCGCGGGGGAGAGACCTGCGGGAGCAGCTGGGTTCATCGGCGCCCTGCCGAAGAATGAGACGGTCCTGACAAGCGCCAGGATGGAAGAGTTGTCCGGGGAAAAAGAGAGTGTGAGGAAGCTGCCGCTGGAGGAGTGCGCAGGGCATGTGTCCACAGAGTACGCCTATCTCTATCCGCCGGGCATCCCGGTCATTGTCCCCGGGGAGCGCATCAGCCGGGAGAGCGTGGAGATGCTGCTCACAAGCAGGAGCCAGGGATTTTCACTGGAAGGCATGGAAGAAGAAGGAAGCATCAGGGTCTGGATCAATGGGTAAGATATACTATATAATAGGAAAAAGTTCATCAGGAAAAGACACCATTTTCAAGGAGCTTCTGGCCCGCATCCCCCAGCTTAAACGGGTGGTGCCCTACACCACAAGGCCGGTGCGGGAGGGAGAAGAGAACGGGGTGGAGTATTTCTTCACCGATGAGGAGCAGGTGCAAAAGCTGGAGCAGGCAGGCAGGATCATAGAGCTGCGGGCCTACGACACAGCCTGCGGCGTGTGGAAATATTTTACCGCGGACGACGGGCAGATCGATCTCGAGGCGGGAAATTATCTTATGATCGGGACTTTGGAAGCCTATGAAAAAATGATACAATACTATGGTGCGGAGAAGATTATCCCTCTCTATATAGAAGTGGAAGACGGGGAGCGGCTTTCCCGGGCTCTCGCAAGGGAGCGGCAGCAGGCGCAGCCAAAGTACAAAGAGTTGTGCCGCCGTTTTCTGGCGGACGAGGAAGACTTTTCGGAGGAAAAGCTTGGCAGGCTGGGGATAACCCGCCGATTCTGCAATGAAGACATAGAACACTGTTTAGGAGAAATCACAGAGGTAATATACAATGGGAAGCTTTAAAGACGTAGTAGGACACAAGGACATAATCAATTATATACGAAACGCCGTGACAGAGAATAAAGTGTCACATGCCTATATCCTGAATGGGGAGAGAGGCTCCGGCAAGAAAATGCTGGCGAACCTGTTTGCCACTACGCTCTTGTGCGAGAAGCAGGGGCCGGACCCCTGCAATGCGTGTCACTCCTGCCACCAGGCGGAGAGCGGGAACCATCCGGACATCATCCGGGTAACCCACGAGAAGCCGAACACCATCAGCGTGGACGACATCCGCAGGCAGGTCAACGAGGACATACAGATCAAGCCCTACCAGGGTCCCTATAAAATTTATATTATCGCGGAGGCGGACCTGATGACTGTACAGGCGCAGAACGCCCTCCTTAAGACTATTGAGGAGCCGCCGGCCTACGCGGTGATCTTCCTTCTCACAGAGAATGCGGAGGCGCTGCTCCCGACCATTACCTCCCGGTGCGTGATGCTGAAGCTGCGGAACATCAAGGACACTCTGATCCGCAAATACCTCATGGAGACCATGCACGTGCCGGACTACAAGGCGGACATGTGCACAGCCTTTGCACAGGGAAATATGGGGCGCGCCATTATGCTGGCCAGCTCGGACCATTTCAATGAGATCCGGGAGGAGGCCGTGCAGCTTCTGAAATATATCAATGAGATGGATATCAGTGAGGTCACGAAAGCCATCAAGAAGATAGGCACGTATAAACTGGAGATCAACGACTACCTGGACATCATTATGATATGGTACAGGGATGTGTTACTATATAAAGCGACAAAAGATATGGACAAAGTCGTGTTCAAAGACCAGATCAGCTACATTCAGGAGAGGGCAAAGAAGAGCTCCTACGAGGGCATTGAGCTGATCCTGGAGAGCCTGGAGAAGGCAAAGACACGGCTCAAGGCAAATGTAAACTTTGACCTTGTGATGGAGCTTTTGCTGCTGACGATAAAGGAGAACTGACAAATATGACTAAGGTGATTGGAGTAAGATTTCGCAGGGCAGGGAAGGTCTACTTCTTCTCTCCCGGAAAACTGGAGATCCACCACGGGGACAACGTGATCGTGGAGACTGCCAGAGGCGTGGAGTTCGGCAATGTGGTGACCGGGCCAAGAGAAGTGGAGGAGGAGAGGATCAGCCAGCCTCTCAAGTCCGTCATCCGCCTCGCAAATAAGGATGACTACCGCCGCGAGGAGAAAAACCGGGAGAAGGAAAAAGAAGCCTTCAGTATCTGCCAGGAGAAGATCCGCAAGCACGGGCTGGACATGAAGCTCATCGACGCGGAGTACACATTTGACAACAATAAGGTACTGTTCTACTTTACGGCAGACGGAAGGATCGACTTCCGGGAGCTGGTAAAGGACCTGGCCAGCGTGTTCCGCACAAGGATCGAGCTGCGCCAGATCGGTGTCCGGGATGAGACGAAGATCCGGGGCGGCATCGGAATATGCGGCCGGGAGCTGTGCTGCCATACATACCTGACAGAGTTTGCCCCGGTGTCCATCAAGATGGCCAAGGAGCAGAACCTGTCCCTGAACCCAAGCAAGATCTCGGGCGTGTGCGGAAGGCTTATGTGCTGCCTCACCAATGAGGAGCAGAACTATGAGGAGCTGAACAGCCGCCTGCCTGCGGTGGGCGACACCGTCACCACACCGGAGAAGCTGAAGGGCGACGTGCAGTCTGTGAACGTGCTGCGCCAGCTTGTGAAAGTAGTAGTCACCCTGGACAACGACGAGAAAGAAGTCCGGGAGTACAAGGCATCCGAGCTGCGCTTTAAGCCACGCCGCAAGAAGAAGGACATGAAACTCTCCAAGGAGGAGATGGCACAGCTGAAAGCCCTGGAAGAGAAGAACGGAGCGTCGAAATTAGATGACAATTAACCTGAAACAAGGCGAGCGACTGGACGACCTGCAGATCAAAGGATACCGGATCATCCAGTCCCCCGGGCGGTTCTGCTTCGGCATGGACGCGGTGCTCTTGTCCTCCTTCGCGAAAGTGAAGACAGGAGAGCGGGCCCTGGACCTGGGAACAGGGACAGGCATCCTGCCCATTTTGCTGGAGGCAAAGAACAAGGGGGACTTCTACACGGGACTGGAGATCCAGGAGGAGAGCGCGGACATGGCCCGCCGCAGCGTTCAGTACAACCACCTGGAGGACAAGATCCGCATCGTCACAGGAGATATCAGAGAGGCAGCCGCCCTTTTCGGCGCCGCCTCTTTTCACGTTATTACAGTCAATCCGCCCTACATGATCGGAGATCACGGGCTGAAGAATGAAAATGAGGCAAAGTACATTGCCCGCCACGAGGTGCTCTGCACCCTGGAGGATGTGCTCCGGGAGAGCGGAAAGCTCCTGGGGAACAAAGGCCGGTTTTACATGGTGCACCGCCCCTTCCGGCTGGCTGAGATCCTCTCCGGCATGAGCCGGCACCGGATCGAACCCAAGCGGATGCGGCTGGTCCATCCCTACATAGACAAGGAGCCCAACATGGTTCTCCTGGAGGGAGTGAAGGGAGCTCATCCCCGGATGACCGTGGAGCCGCCCCTGGTGGTGTACAACAAAGACGGAACCTACACAGAGGAGCTGCTGGAACTGTACGGCCTGGAGAGCCGGAAGGAGGCAGGCAGATAGGAGAAAGATATGGCAGGAACATTGTATCTGTGCGCCACCCCTATCGGGAACCTGGAGGACATGACCTTCCGGGCCGTGCGCACCCTGAAAGAGGCAGATCTCATAGCGGCGGAGGACACCCGCAACAGCATCAAACTTCTCAATCATTTTGAGATCAGGACGCCCATGACCAGCTATCACGAGTACAACAAGATCGAGAAGGGGAGAAAGCTGACAGACCTTCTCCTGGAGGGAAAAGATATCGCCCTGATCACGGACGCGGGCACACCGGGCATCTCGGATCCCGGAGAAGAGCTTGTAAAAATGTGCCATGAGGCGGGGGTCACGGTCACAGCCGTCCCCGGCGCTGCGGCCTGCGTGACAGCTCTCACCATCTCCGGGCTGCCCACAAGGCGTTTCGCCTTCGAGGCCTTCCTGCCCTCTGACAAAAAAGAGAGAAGAGACGTGCTGGAGGAACTGAAGGACGAGACAAGGACCATCGTGCTCTACGAGGCGCCCCACCGCCTGGTAAAGACCTTAGAGGAGCTCAGGGAGACGCTGGGAGACCGGCAGGTGTCGGTCTGCCGGGAGCTGACTAAAAAACATGAGACCGTCTACAGGTCCACGCTGGGGGAGGCCTGCACCTACTACCAAAGCCATGAGCCCCGGGGCGAGTGCGTGCTGGTCATCCAGGCAAAGAGCCGGGAGGAGCTGCGCCGCCAGTCCCAGAGAAAGTGGGAGGAGATGTCACTGGAAGAGCACATGGCATACTACACGGACCAGGGAGTAGACCGAAAAGAGGCTATGAAGAAGGTGGCCAAAGACAGAGGCGTCAGCAAAAGGGAGGTCTACCAGGCGCTTTTGCGGGAAGAAAGAGAATGATCTGAGCAGATTGACGAAAGACAAAGAAGGGACAGTTGGTCAAGTTGTATAGAAATCAAAAAAAAGATTGTTCAACTTGGGCATGGCGCACTCCCTTCTTTTTTTATATACTTGGTAACAGAGAAAAGAACAGCGGACTTGTCCGCGCACCATTAACAGGAGGAATAAAACAATGGCAAGTTTATCATTAAAGCACATTAACAAAACATATCCTAACGGATTTGAAGCTGTTAAAGATTTCAACCTTGAGATTGAAGATAAAGAATTTATCATCTTCGTAGGACCATCCGGATGTGGAAAATCTACAACACTCCGTATGGTCGCAGGTCTTGAGGAGATCACATCCGGCGAGCTGAAGATCGGTGACAAAGTCGTAAACGACGTTGAGCCGAAGGACCGCGATATCGCAATGGTATTCCAGAACTACGCTCTGTATCCGCATATGACAGTATATGATAATATGGCATTTGGTCTGAAACTGAGAAAAGTTCCGAAAGATCAGATCGACAAGATGGTTCGCGAGGCTGCCAAGATCCTTGACCTGGAAGCTCTCCTGGATCGTAAACCGAAGGCTCTTTCCGGTGGACAGAGACAGCGTGTTGCCATGGGACGTGCGATCGTTCGTAACCCCAAGGTATTCCTTATGGACGAGCCTCTCTCCAACCTGGATGCAAAACTCCGTGGACAGATGCGTGTTGAGATCTCCAAGCTGCACCAGAGACTGGGCACAACGATCATCTACGTAACACATGACCAGACAGAGGCTATGACACTTGGTACAAGGATCGTAGTCATGAACGCTGGTGTTGTACAGCAGGTAGATACACCGCAGACACTGTACGATTATCCTTGCAATATGTTCGTTGCCGGATTCATCGGATCTCCGCAGATGAACTTTATCGATGCTACATGCAAAGTTGAGGGAGACAAAGTTTCTCTTGTAACAGGACCTCACACGATCGCTCTTCCGCCTGCAAAAGCAAAAGCGCTCAAAGAGGGCGGCTATGACGGAAAGACAGTTGTTCTCGGTATCCGTCCTGAGGATGTACATGATGAGCAGATGTTCATTGAGGCTTCTCCTGACACAGTGATCGAGGCTAAGATCCGTGTATACGAGATGCTCGGTGCTGAAGTTCTCCTGTACTTCGACTATGAGGGCTCAAGCATGACAGCAAGAGTTGATCCAAGAACAACAGCAAGATCCGGCGACACAGTTAAATTCGCTCTGGACGCTGAGAAGATCCACATCTTTGACAAAGAGACAGAGCTGACAATCACAAACTAGTCAGATACTTTGAGATGAATATGTGAAAAGCAAGGGAGGGACACCCGGAAGGGTGTTCCTCTTTTTGCGGCTATCCGGCAGAGCGCGCATCGGCACATCTGCCGGATCTGTTGCCAAAAGAACGTATATACAGACATAGATATAAGATACATAATGATAAAATACGCGAGAATTGGAATGGGAATACAATAAAGCCAGAGAGGAGCTGCTCTGGAAAAGTGAAAAGGAACAGGAGGAGAAGGTTCTGCGGCAGTCGGGAATGGAAGAGGAAGAAATACAGAACCTACGGGAATATGACTGGGATATCTTTAAGTCCGAGCGCAGATTCCTGGAGCACTGGGCGCCCTGGGAGGCCTATGAGGCAGAAGGGTGGCTCCGCGAATTCGGGAAGGCAGCAGCGAAGCACACACAGACAGAAAATGGCCGTCTGCTGTCGGAGAGCATGGAACAGCTTCTGCGGGAACTGGACGATGTGGGAAAAGAAATCCTATATTTAAAAATAATGGGTTATGAGACATGGGAAATTTCTGATATAATAGGTATTACAGATAAAGCGGTCTATCGGAGAATGGACCGGATCAAAGAAAAATTAAAAAAATTTCAGCGCCAGAGGGGAAAAACGACATAGTTCGACGGCTATATTATGTAGGGCGGTATCAAAGGTATGGAAAACAGCAGGAGGAGAAATCTATGAAGAGAACTTTAGTCTATGTTGCAGCAGCCCTGTTGCCGGCAGCAGTCCTTTATCTGGCGGACAGATACCACACTGAGCTGGAGATCGAGATCTTCGACTATCAGATGCGGGACTGGAAAAAGCGGGAACAATACCCGGAAAGGAAGTGACATATTGCTGTCTAACCAGACGATACAAAAATTACTTCAGGAGATCAAAAGGATATCAGGCTATGACTGTTCTGTCTGGAACGAGAAAGCAGAGTGCATGGCGGCCACCAACATAAAGGCAAAGCCTCAGGCCCATGCAGTAACAGCGCTGATCGAAAACTATGAGAAGACAGGGAGCCAGGAAGAGACTGGGGACGAGAGCCTGTTCCTTGTGGAGAGCAATGAACATCTCTATATACTCGCGATGGCGGGGACAGATGACAAAGCAGTGATGGCCGGCCGATTCGGCATCAGCCATCTGGAGAGCCTGGCCTCTGTGAACCGGAGCAAAATGGACAAAAACAGGTTCATCCAGAGCCTGATCCTGGACAATCTGCTCCTGGTGGATATATACAACCAGGCAAAAAGGCTGAAGATCCCTGTGGTGCAGAGAAGAGTGGTGTTCCTGGTGGAACCTCAGAACGCGGAAGACACCCTGGTGCTTGAGACGCTGAAAGGCATGTTTGCCATCGGTATCAAAGATTTCGCCACATCTATAGAAGAGAAGCACATCATCCTTGTGAAAGCGCTGGAGCTAACGGAGGGTTATGACCAGATCCAGCACATGGCAGATGTGATCGTGGATACGCTGGGCATGGAGGCCATGGTGGGCGTTCGGATCTCCTACGGCACCATCGTGGAAGAGCTGAAAGATGTGTCCCGCTCTTATAAGGAAGCGGACATGGCTATGGAAGTGGGGCGCGTCTTCTACTCGCAGAGGCGGGTGCTGTCCTACAAAGTGCTGGGGATCGGCCGGCTCATACACCAGCTTCCGGCCTCTCTGTGCGAGATGTTCCTGGACGAAGTCTTTGAGGGAAATGTAATGGATAACTTTGAGGAGGAGGAACTGACAGCAGTCTACACTTTCTTTGAAAATAACCTGAATATCTCGGAGACTGCGAGAAAGCTGTACGTGCACCGGAACACACTGGTGTACCGGCTGGAGAAGATACAGAAAAAGACAGGTCTGGATGTCCGCGTGTTTGAGGACGCCATGACATTTAAGATCGCTCTCATGGTAGAAAAACATATGAGAGCAATGAAAGAGAAGAACAGTTAGCCAGCAGGAGCAGCCGGCCCCGACAGAAACGGGGCCGGTTTTTTTCATTTTATGCCGGACAAGATGGAAGATTTTCCCAGAATATATTATATTAAAATGACCAAATCTAAGACAAAACGGCAGAAAGGGAAAAATAATGGAAAGAAAAACATTCAAGATCAAAAAGAAAGACATGATGCAGTTTCAGCAGTATCTCCAGGAGAGGGAAAACTCAACAGCAACCATCGAGAAATATATGAGAGATATG